>JABLTL010137539.1_pt1 | contig 97252 bp, 103 predicted proteins | sample 7160151 | NCBI WGS metagenome assembly JABLTL01 (sample SAMN14651223, study PRJNA627086) | human gut metagenome | isolation source: feces | host: Homo sapiens | reverse complement strand
TATTATAATGATAAATATTATAGAGCTGGTTTTGGTGATTGCTTGAATTTAGTTATTATGAGTCTTGGAGGTAATGGTATTGAAACTAACTAGATATGGTAAATTAGCTAAAAGGTATTTGGAAGAATATAAACCTTTTAAATTTCAACAACTTACTATGGATGGAACTATTATGGATTATTTGTTAGAATTTGAGCAACATTTAAATGGTTATGCTAATTTGATTGAAGTTGAACTTAAGCAAAAATATCCTATGCCTGATGATAAGGATAGTTTTATGGAACAAGTTAAGTATTTGAATATGATTCAGGAGATGGTGGATGAGTTTGTGAAGGAAGAAGTTAAGTTGGTATAGAAAAAAGCCCTATTGGGGCTTTTCTTCACTTATTTTTTTCATAATATCATTTATCATTGTTTGAATCATATTAAAAATATATTTAGCAAATTTATCTTTTTCCATATCTTCGTCACTCATTATATTTTCAATCTCAATTTCATCTTCAAGCAAATATTCTTTAAATATATTTTGATAAAATTGATTTCCATTAAATTCTAATGTATCTTTAGGTATAATAAATTTATCTTCTTCATTTTCTTTTAAAGCATACCTTTGTTCATTAAAATAAAATTTATATATTTTTTTCATATCTTTTCCACCTTTCATTTATTGTATCAATTCCACCATCAATATTTTCAGATATAATATTAAGCATATCTATATTTTCATTTTTATATTCTAAAGCTCCATAACTAATATTTACTTTTCCATCCTTCTTTTCTAAAAAGATAACATTATCTACATCTAGATTTACTATAAATTGAGGATTATGAGTAATTAATATTATTTGTCTATGTTTACTCATTTCTTTAAAATCCTCTAACAAATATTTCTTTATTGAAGTTTGTGAAACATCATCTTCCGGTTGATCTATTATATAAATTCCTTCATCCTTGTCCTGATAAGATAGTATTTCAAAATATATTTTGGCATTAAACCCCGATGACATTTCTTTTGTTTTGTCTTTCTCATTTCGATCTATAATTGAATTCTTTATTTTAAAGTCTTCTTCTATATTTGTTTTTATTAATTCTTCATAATAAACTATTTTTTCACGACTATCATTTGGATTATCTGGTAAATAATCTTCTAAATTTTCTATTTCAATATCATTTATATTTATATTTCTATATTTTTTCTTTAATGGTTGTCTAATCTTTTCAATAATATATTCATTAGATATTTCAAACACACTAGTTTTGGCTATAAATCTATACTCTCCTATCACATTTTCAGATATATCTAATTCTTTTTTATCAATATTAGGAACATATACTTTTATTTTATTTTGAAGTTTTATTAATTCTGCAATACACTCTATCAATTTGTTTCTAGCATTTTTATATACTTCAAATTTTTTATCTTCATCTGTTTTTATATTTTGTATTTTATCTTCTTGCTCTCTAATAATATCATTAATACTATTTATTTTTACTATCTCATATTCTGTTTCCTTTTTGTGTTTACTATATTTCTTTACTAATTTTTCGAATTCACTTTTAACACTCTCAAAATAATTAACATCCGTCTTTTCTAATATATTTGAATTTTGCAATAACAATTTTATTCTATCTATTATAAAATTATAATTGTCTAATATTTCTTTGTATTTTTCAACCACACTCGAATAATCTATATCAACTTGGTTAAATGTCAATGAGTTACTTTTTTCTTTACGTATATATATATCAAAACTATTTAGACTATTAACTCTATCTTTAAGTTCTTTTTTCAATTTTAAATATTCAATAAATTTTAATATTTCATCAAAAACAACCTGTTTCTCATAAGATACATTTGGACTTATGGGAAAATACTTATTTAAAAATTCTGTCCCATTTAATTTCTGTAGTTCAAATTTTTCCCTTACTCCTCCTTGTCTGTCAAATTCATACATCATATTTTTATTAATCTTAGTTTTAATTTCAATATTATTTTTGTCTAAATAGTACTCATAATTTTTCTTCATCTTCGCTTTATTATTTAAATATGCATAATTCGTCAATTTGTGAATTAGTAAAGACTTACCTATAGAATTATCTCCTATAATAACATTTATACCTTTAGATAATTTAATGTTTTCTTGAACTCCATTAATACTTAGTTCTATATTGTCTATAACTTTATTTGAAGCTGTAAAAAAACTATTTACATACTTAATTCTTGTATAATTTGTTACTGCCATACTTACACCTCTGAATGTTGGCAAACATTTCAAATATGTATACTTAAAATCATCTTCTTCCGGATAATTATTCCAGTTGTGGCAATCACTTCCTGTGATAAATCTAATATCATTTTTTTTAAATTTTTGCTTGTTTTTCTCTAAATAATCTTTGTTAAATATTTCATTTCTTCTGTCTTTAAATTCAAATGAATCAAAATAATCTACAAATATTAGTTCTTCAAATTTTTCTTTTCCCAAAGATGACACATCATTTTTTCTTGCTTTCTTTTCTGACGAAAGTGTTCCTTTTTGATGCGCTATCATTATATTACTTAAACCAATTTGTTTAATAATCTCTAAAAATCTTTTTTCTGAATATGCCATTTTTTCTTTATCATCATAATCTGGCATACATTTATTGTTAAATAATATACCTTGTATACTTTTTAATTTTTCCTCATCTAAATCGTCAAAAACAACAATTATATGTATTACCTCTTTTTCGAATACAACAGAAAATTCCACTCCCGGCAATATCTTTTTTATACTTCCTTTTCCTTCCTGTTCCTTAAGTTTTTTGTATATTTCAAACTCAAAATTATCATGATCTGTTATTGCACACATATTAACATTATTTTCATTTAATTTTTTAATTAGTATTTCGATATTATCTATTGTCAAATTTTTTACTTTTTTATGGTCTTTAAATCTCGAACCAATTGAGTGAATATGAAAATCAACTTTTATTCCTTCAGTTACAATCTTTTGCTCCATCTTATTCTCCTTTACTTTTTGTTTTTATCAAAAGTTTCCTTTATTGCCTTATCTAATTGTTCTTGTACAGATTTTCTATTAAAAATACTTCCAAATATTTGATTAGTAGCAGTATTTATAGATTCATTGTTAGCAATTTCAGTTGTCTTCTTAATCTCATTTTCATTTTCTAATTTCAAAATTTCTAATTTGTATTTTTGTTCAATCTCTTTTAGTTCCATTTCTAATTTATGTTTTTCCTTCATTCCTTCAATATCAATTTTGTGTTGATTCATTAATTTTTCCATTTCAGATTTATTTTGTAATTTAATAATTTCAATATCTTTCTTATTTCCACTTCTAGCTATCAAATAAGTTATTACTCCACTTATTAAAGCTGTTAAAATTGAAAAAATATATTCTTCCATTATTATCACCTCTCCTATATTATAAAATTTAATTTTTACAAAATTTGTCAAAACTTGTAATTTATTATCAAAAAAGCAAAATAATTCTGTAATACAAATTACTCAATTATTTTGCTTTTCTTATGTTTTATAAATCATATTCCCATAAACTCAAATGCCCTTTTGCTTCTATTGGATTGTCGAATTTCTGTATATCGGTTAATTGCCAACCATAATTTTCTTTGAAAGAACTCTCTGTATAAATATCTTTATTTTCTTTTAATAATATTTCTTTAAATTCAGGAGACGTTTTTATACAGTCAACTAATTTTACTTTTCCAATTATTTTTCCTAAAGGCATATTTTCTGGTATATATTTTCCCAATCTTTTTACTGCCTCTTTATCTATTCCTTTTTCTGCGTGGATTAGTAATTCTCCTCTATATTTTGTTTGCCAACTTCTAAATTCAAATCTCTTATATCCTTGAATAATTAAACTTGCCCAAGGTTGTTTAATTGTTAATACTTTCATACTTTTATTTTTCCATTCTTTGTATTTCTTTCTATACAATTCTTGATTGCTTGCTAATATTTTTGTTCCATTATCAAAAATTATTTGTCTGCTTTTTGATTTAATTACATTCTTACATGATAAACATTTTATTTAAATTCCTTTACTCCTTAAACATTTAATCTATGTCTAATTTCATCAAGTCTTTCACCATTATATGTAAAATATCTTGGGCCACATATACCAATCCTTTTACCAAGTAACATCTTTGCTAATCCAGTCAAATACATTTCTTTATTATCATATTGCACTTTTCTATCACTAACAACTGTGCAAGTTATTGTTGGATCATTTATGTATTGTAATGTAGAGCCAAATGGTATATTACACTTTTCAAAAGAAAAGTTTTCTGCTTTTTCTTGAGTTTCTGTTTCAATTTCATTAGCCATTTCTTCTGCTTTTTCTTCATTTTCTGTTGGTTCGATTTTCTTTAATTTATCTTTTCTTCCATTTATTTCTGCAATTGCTTCAAGAATTGCATATGCATCTTCAGGATTCATGGCATAAAATTCTCTTACACGTGGCTTTCCTTCAAATTCTTCTATTGAACGAAGGTTAGGATTAAGCTTGTCTATAATAGAATGAACTTTTTTATCTGATAAACGTGAATCCACCTCATAAACTGCATAAATTCTAAATGCAAATGGAATACACTCACTTCTATTAAGTTGAGCTAATCTTTTTTCTACATCATCTGCATATCCAATCTTTACATACTCTGGAAATGATGGATTTGTAAGAATATAAATTACACCTTTTTTATTTTCACTCATAAAACTACCTCTTTCAAATTATTATATTGTTTATGATTATGCTAATTTCTCAGCATTTTCATTTATTGTTTCGATATCATTCTTTATCTCTTTAAACAAATCTATATTATTGCCAAACAAATCATATATTTCTCCAACATTTTTAAAAGGTTGTTCGGTAAGTTTTTGCATATCAATAGTTCCATTTCTTATAACATAATCAACCAATAATTTAACAAATTGAATTTGTTTCATATTTAATCTGTTGTCATTAATATATTTATAGAAAATATCGCTTGCAACACTTTTATCTAGTCCTACTATATTTCTAACTGCTTTTATAATATTTGTATCTCCAAATGCCTCTGCATATTCTTTGTTATTGCCTAACTCTTCAAACAATATTTTTTCAAGATTTTCTTTATCTTGCTCTGTAAGTCTTACATTGTGTCTTATTTTCCATATAATAGCATTTTCTAAATTACCTGTTAAAAATTTTTCTAATTTTTTTCTATAATTACTGAAATTGTTACCTGTACTTACATAAACATATTCTTCATCTATATCATTTAAAGTATCTTCTATATCTATATATACTGGTGGTCTCATATATGGATCTATAAATTGTATTAAATCTCTTAATTCTTTTCTAATTTCTTCTATTGTCCAAAAATCTGCTTCTTGTAAATAATCTGTTTCTGCAACTTTTAAAATCAATTCTTGTTTTTCTCTAATTTGAGGGATCGTTCCTAATTTTTCTAACTCTGTTACAGTATCAATTATTGCACTTTCACATCTATTTGTCTTTTCTTGTCTAATTCTTTTAACTTGTAATTGATATAATAAATTATCAAATCTTTTTGCTTCTTCATTATCTTCCATTGAACTAAATAGTGGAATTAGATTATCTTTTATATCCATTAAATCTACAGTTGATATGTATGTCCAGTTTTCTTTTTTAGAATATTGTTCAACATAGTGTGCTTTGTTTCTTACCATGAAGCTTTCTGTATTTAGTTTGCTAATTTCTTGTATAAAATCATCTATCAAAGAATTTCTATACTCACAATATTTTTCATCACTTTGATATTTAATGTTTTGTAACTCAACTATTAAATCTAATTTATATCCATATATTCTTTCTGTTAAGCTTATACCAGAATTTGTTTCTATTCCTTTTGGATTCTCTGAGAAGAATTCAAAGTTTTTGCAATAATCAAATATGTAGAATTCTTTTTTGTCTAATCCTACTCCAAATAAATCCTTACAAAGTCTTGTTCCTCTTCCTATCATTTGCCAGAATTTTATTTTTGATTTTACAGGTTTGAAAAACACTAAATTTAGTATTTCTGGAACATCTACTCCTGTATCTAACATATCCACTGATACTGCTATTTGTGGCCATTCTTCTTTACTAGAGAATTTATCTATTATCGTTTCATTATATTTAACTTGATTGTCTACTAATTTTGCAAATTCTCCTTTATATTCTGGATATAATTCATTAAATGTATCTACTATTTTTTGTGCATGTCTATGATTTCTTGCAAATATTATTGTTTTTCCTAATTCATCTCCGCCTTTAACTTTTAATCCTTTTTCCATTAGAAGCTCTAATAATTTTTTTATTGTATCTCTATTAAATAACCAACTATTTATGGCTGAAGAATCTATTTCTTCTGGTAAATTATCTTCATCATCTGCAAATGTATTTTCATATTCTTCTTTTTCTGTATCGCTTAATTCTGAATATTTAATTCCTCTGTCCATAAAATCTGTACTTGTTTTTATAGTATGATAATCTACTAAATATCCTTCTTTTACGGCTTTTTCATATTCATAAGCAAATGTTGGTACATCATTTTCAATTTCAAAAAATCTATATGTATTTCTATCTACATCATTTCTTGGAGTTGCAGTTAGCCCTACTACTAATCCATCAAAATATTCAAATATTGCTTGATACTTTTTATAGATGCTTCTATGTGCCTCATCTACTATAATTAAGTCAAAATGTCCTGGTGTAAATAGTTTATTACCTGTTTTACTTTTTGTATTATCTATTGCATTCATCATAGTTTGATATGTAGAGAACACTATTCGTGAATCTTCTGGATTATCAACTGTACTTAATAAATTGCAACAAGACATATTAGGTAATAATTTTGTAAAATTGTTTTTTGCTTGTTTTACTAGAACAGTTCTATCTGCTAAAAATAGTACATTTTTAACCCATTCTTTATCTGATAAAACATCAACTATTGATATTGCAGTTCTTGTTTTTCCTGTTCCTGTTGCCATTACTAATAATGCTTTTCTATGTCCTTCTTCGAATGTTTCACATACGCTTTTTATCGCTTCTAATTGATATTCTCTATTTGTAATTTTATCATTTACAAATATATGCTCTAAGCTTTGTTTGCTTTTTCTTCTATTTACAAGTAACTGCAATTCATCCTGTGTATAGAATCCTGCAACTTTTCTTGGTGCATAATTCATATCATCCCACATATATATTTCAAATCCATTTGTATAATATATAACTGGTCTTTGATGATATTCATTTTCTATACAATCAGCATATAATTTTGCTTGATTTTGACCTACTCGTGGATCTACGCTTGTCCTTTTTGCTTCAACAACAGCTAATGGTAATCCATTTTTGCCAAATAAAACATAATCTGCATATCCCTCATTTTTATTATTAGGCATTCCATATAATTTTAATTCTTCTGTTATATTTGTTTCAAAGTCCCATCCTGCCAATTTTAATTCTAAATCTATATATTTTTTTCTTGTTTCATATTCTGAAATGTCTTTTACTTCAAAGGTATAATTTTCTTTTGCCTTTTCACGTTTTTCTGTTAATTTTGCTCTTAATTCTTCATTTTCTTTTCTTGTTTCTTCTAATTTCTTATCTTTCTTTTCTAGCTCTTCGTAAAGATTTTCTCTTTCCTTTACTGTTAAAATATTTAGGCTTTGAGTTGGTAAAATAGTTTCGTCAAATTCTTTTTCTTCAAAATTGTCTGAATAACAATATGCTATCCATTGCATAAAGTTATATAAATATCTTAAAGCTAAAATCGCTTCTTCTCTTGATATTTTTTTATTGTTATGTACAGCATAATTTCCTAATTTTATTATATATTCAATTTGTTTTAATAATTTTTCATCTATTATATTTTTAAATGTTATATCATGTACTAAAGCTGATAAATTGTTTTGATATGGTATTCTTAAATCATTATCATTTGCATATAACCATTTTACTCCTAACTCTAATGCTCTTCTACATAATATACTGCATGTTACTGTGTTTAGCCCTATTCCATTTTCTGCTTCTATGCAGCTTTCTGAAAAATTATTGAATATTTTATTTTGTTTTAAAAAATCAAAATTTGACATATTTTACTCCTTGTTTAAATTTTTTATTATTTTTCTAATTTCACCTTTCTTTAAACTATATTTACTAATAATTCTTGAATAGTTAAATAATATATTTGATGAAATCCACCTATATGATAATCCCAAAACACTAATAAAAAATTGTTCATTTGATACTTGTCTTATATCTTCAATATTCCAAGCTTTCAACATATTATTGTATTTTTCATTATTTAATTTGATAGGTGCTATTTTTATATAAATCATTAGTAAATATTCTTTAAAAGTACAACAACCGCTTGTATCTAAATATAATTTATTCATATATTTTCTTAAACTTGTAAAAAATATTTTTGAGTATACAATCTCATAAATTTTTCTACAAAAAACGTGGTTTTCATACCCATTTTTTATTCCTAAAGTTCTAATTATCTGCATTTCTATAGTTGAATATCCTCTTATATATCTTTTAAGTTTCTTTATTCTTGCTTTGATATTTATTTTTGATAATGTTGCTTTTTTTAATATATTGCTTTCAACATTCATAGACTTTAATTTCTTTATAATTCTTTTTATCTTATAATTGATAAATTCAAAACTAAAAAAATTATAGGTATTCTCCCTAATAAAATATGATTTATCTTCAACATCTATCAGCATGTTGAACTTTAAAGCATCTATATTACTTTTTTTAATGTCATTCCATATAGATATCTCATCCATTTTCTCTTTTATACATTTAAAACTATATGTTTCAAATTTCTGTGATGTAATATTGTTTATTGCATACAATACTAATAATATAGAAATAATATTAATTTTTATATCTATTATAGGAATATCTATATCTAATATTTGTATAATTGGCAATTTAATTCTTATAGTACTGCTCATTAAAAATAATGCTATACAAAAATATACTGCAGAATACTCAAAAATCAACTTATACATATAATCTATAGTTTTATACATAATATTACACAATAAAACATTTTTTACATTATCCTCTGATAAAAATTCAATATATAAAAAACTTACTATAGCTAGTCCTATAAGTAGTAATTTTAAGTCTACTATATTAAACAACTTTAGAGAATATACAAAAACATATATCATTATAATCTTTTGATTTTTATCGAAATTTTTGTTAATTAATATGTATAATAATCCCATAAAGTATAATAAAAATGTATTTCCATTTAAAACAGCTTCTAATTCCAATTTACCCTCCAAAATACTTATTCATTAAACTTTCTTGCAACTTTTGTATTTCTTCTAAACTCTTTTGTATTCCATTTTTTTGTTTATCGATTTGTTTAACAAATGATGCAAATTTATTTTGCAATTCGATTGGTGGTACAGGAATCATTGTATTTTTAATTTGTGATAATAACAAATTAACTCTTGCACACCCTTGCCCCTTAGAATACAAACTTGGATTACATTCATAACAATATTTCAAAAATATTGGCAGTATAACTTCTTTTTTTACTCTAATTAATGCAACACTTTTTTGCAACAGTACTCTTTCGCAAATTCCATCATCTATAATTGCACTTTTTCCAATCGTTGCTCCTGTATTTACTATTACAAAATCATTTATCTTCAAATCACATCTTGTATAATCTTTTTCAAAGTCTTTCTTCGTTATTTGATTTGCATTTTCATAATTCATTCTATTATTATAAATTTCTGTTGCACCAACAAAATAATAGCCTGAATTTTCTTCTCGTTCACAACCACCATGCTTTCCATCAGTTATTTTTAATGTTACATTTTCTAATTTTTTCAATTCCCATCTACTATTATTTAGTGTTCCAAACATCTCGACAAACTTAGATTTGATTAATTCATCTAATTCTTCTATTTGTTTTTTTCTTATATCTATGATTTCTTGAACTATATCTAATTTATTAATTATTTCATTTTGTATATCTTTATCATATAATTTTATATAAACTTTTTTTAAACTTTGCACCGTAATTTGTGGTTGAGCAGATCCCGAAATTATTTTTTTCATATCATATTGTTTTAGAAAGTAATACAAATATCTTTTTAAGCATATTTTCTCATTTAAGTCATCTAATGCCATAGCATTTCCGTTTATGTATGATTTTTCTTTTGAAATATGTATATTTCCACAAGTTGCTCCTCTACAAGTTATTAAAACAGTTTCCTTTTCATGATTATAGGTGTTATAACTTCCTATAATTCCATTTGCTCCATACACTAAATATTTTCCATCATCTTTTAATTCATTGGTAGATAGTGTTTTCCATTGTTTAGGATTACAAATTTCTGTTAATTTAACTTTTTTCATTACAACATTTCCTCCAACTCTTTCAATTTTTGTTGGATTTCATCTTCCATATCTATAACTCTTTTTAATATAACTTCTGGCTTTTCATATTCTTTTTTCTCTACAACAATTTCTTTATATTTATTAATAGATAAGTCATAGTCGTTCTCAACAATTTCTTCTTTTGGTACAAAGAATGATTTTTCTGTTCTAGCTCTATTTTGTTCTTCTTCTGAATCTCTATTATTAAATCTGTTTATAATGTCTGGAATATCATTTTCTTTTACGGGTTGTCTTTGGTCATCTAAACTAAATCCATCTGCAGTCATATCATAAAACCAGACTTTATCTGTTCCCCCTTGTGTTGTTTTTGTAAATATCATTATTGCTGTTGAAACTCCTGCATAAGGCTTAAATACTCCACTTGGCATTGATATTATTGCTTCTAATTTATGATTTTCTATTATTTCTTTTCTTATCGCTTTGTGGGCATTTGAACTTCCAAATAATACACCATCTGGAACTATTGAAGCACATCTTCCTCCTATTTTTAAACTTCTTAAAAATAATGCTAAAAATAGTAGTTCTGTTTTCTTTGTCTTTGTTACTGCTAATAAATCTTTTGATGTTCTTTCTGCATCTATCGAACCTTTAAAAGGTGGATTTGCTAATATTAGTGTGTATTTTCCATTATCTTCGTTATCTTCTGAAAGTGAATCTTTGTACATTATATTTGGATTTTCTATACCATGTTGCATTAAGTTCATTGCTCCAATTCTAAGCATAGTTCTATCCATATCAAATCCATAAAACATAGTGTTGTTAAAATGTTCTGTTAAATTCTCTGATAAAAACAAATCACTTTTATTTTTTCTTAAGTACTCTCCTGCTTCAACTAAAAATCCTGCTGTCCCACATGCTGGATCTGCTATTATATCTTCTGGAGTTGGTTTCATAAGCTCTACCATCATTTTTATAATGTGTCTAGGTGTTCTAAATTGTCCATTAACTCCTGCTTGGCTTAATTTTGAAAGTAAATATTCATATACATCACCTTTTGTATCTCTATCTTTCATTTCTAATTTATCCATTGCTGTTACTACTTTTTGTAACATTATAGGTGTTGGAATTATAAATATTGCATCTTCCATATATTTTGCATATCCTGATTCTTTGTTTTTTGCTAAATTTTTAATAAATGGAAATACTTCTTCACTCATAATTTTAAACATCTTTTCTGCTGGATAATCTTTAAATTTACTCCATCTGCAATTTTGATGTTCATCATCAAATATTCTTTTAGTTTGTATCCCTAATAGTACATCATTTTTTTCATGTGCTATTTCTATTTCATCTAATCCTTTTACAAATAAAAGGTATGTTATTTGTTCTATTACTGTTAACGGGTTGGTTACTCCACCTTCCCAAAAGTTTGTCCAAATTCTGTCTATAATACTTCTTATTGAACTATCCATAAATTGCCCCCTACTTTATATAATTACTCTAGTATATTTTATATCATAAAAGCCAATATTTAACAATAAAATTGCCAATATTTTAGCCTATTTTGTCGAAATTTTTTCAATTTATCATCTCCACTTCTTAAAGGGTTTGGGAACTTCCCAATTTTTGCAAGATATTTGTGTACACAAATGGGAATCTTGCTTAACTATCTTTCTTCTTTTATTTAATAAAAAACGAAAAAGTCCTTTCAAAAAAATTACCTTTTCGCTTTTATTTCACACTTTAACACTAAAATTCATTAATGTTATCCTTGTATCTATTTATTATCAAGGCTTTTATTGTTTTTCCCTAATTAGGGAATTTTCAATATCTATAATATTTTTCAATAAATATGAAAAACTACATTCTATGGTCTTTATCTTTAATTTCAATGCCACCACACATTTCATATAGCCTAGAAATAATAGAATCTACCATACTATAATTTTTATTTATACATAGTCTTTCTCTTAATTGATTTCTATTATAATTTGTTGTTATAACTATTGGTAAATAATTATTATATCTATTATTTACTATCAAAAATAATTTTTCTAGCACCCAATCGGTTGGCTTTTCTTTTCCTAAATCATCTATTATTAGTAAATCTACACTCGAATATAAATTCAAATATTCTTTGTCAGATATTTCATTATCTTTGTATGTATCTTTTATAAGATCCAGTAATTGTATTAAAGTTCCAAATATGACTGTGTTTTTATTCTTTATAAGTTCATTTGCTATGCAAGATGCTAAATACGTTTTACCAACTCCATAAGTTCCAGTTATAAATAATCCTTTTGTTGTTTTTTCATTAATTAATTTTGATGTATATTTTTGTGTATTTTCAAAAGCATCTTTGTTTTTCTCTGTTACTTTATAATTTTCAAATGTACTGTTTAATTGCCTTTTTCCTAAATTATTATTTTTAAATAATTTATCTATTTGTTTTGAATTAAATTCTTGAACTTTTTTCTTTTCAATATTTTCATCATATTGTTTCCAGATTTTATTTGCTTCTTCACAATTACATCTTTCATATGCAGTAGCAGTATTCTCTATATAATAATTTGCATATAATACTGAATAATCTTTTATATATAATAACTTTCCACAAAACTTACACTTCTTGTGCATTTTATCCTCTGTATCAACTACTATATCAGAAATCAATTGATTGAAATCCACTACCATTCTCACCTGCCTTTATATTCTCATCTAATCTATTCTTTTCTTTTATTTCTTTTCTTATCTCTTCTTTAGCGTTACTTAACGTTTTACTAACGTTACTCTCTTCTTTTTTCTTATCTCTAAACTTCTTTTGTCTTGCTCTATTTTGTTCTAAAACTTTCTCATATTTATCAATACTTTGGTACTTGTACCAGTTTTTAATTATATATGTATTTTCTTCATATATAATCATTTCTAAATGGATTAACTTGTTTAGTATATTTTCCATTTTTTTGTTTGATTTGTTCATAATTGTTACAAAATCTTGTATAGTCATCGGACTATTTTCTGACATCATAAGCTTTCCTTCTTGCATACATTGTCCAGCAAGTGTTAATAATTGAATCCATACTCTAAAAAACGTGTCCCCATCACGTTCTTTGAGTAGTAATTGTATTTTAGGATTTGCAAATATATCTGTAAACACTTTAATCCATTGCATACTTCTTCTCCTTTCTATCTTTTTAATGATTCTTGTTCTTTTTTGTTTAAGTATTCATCTAAAGCTTGTACTATAAATAATACTCTACCTCCCACTCTTGCACATGGTATTTGTTTTCTTCGTACTAATTGATTTACTAGCCAATATGATATTCCTAAATATTCGGCTGTTTCTTTCATTGTTAATGTAGTACGTTCTACTTTTGGTAAATTTTCCATATTATCACCTCTTTTCCTTATTATTGTTGACTATTTATTTTTTTGATTGTATAATTTTGATATACAATTATTAATTATTATTTTAATTGTAGGTGTTATAAAAATAAACCCAACAACCGATAATTAATATTTCAAATTTGTATTGTAGGTATATGGAGGTATTATGAAACCATTTTTTTATGTGATATTTAATATGGAAACAAATGAAGAAATCATTTTGTATGAAAAATTATATAAAGAGGGAAATAATTACATTTCTTGTCCTATTTTTCATCCTTCGCCTAGACCTTTAGGAAGTTTTTTATTAGACTTTTTAAATACAAATATGCATAAACGCGAAAATGTTGAAAAATTTATAACAGAATATTGTTTTCTAGATTACTACTCAATTTTTAATAAAAACTATAAAGATAAATATATAAATAACACTTTTACTATATCAGAAGATGAATATTTAAAATCATTGAATAAAATTTATAAAAAATTTGGTGAAGATTTCATGTTTATTTATGATGCATTTAGAAATATAGCTATGAAAAAATATACTTATAGACACATTTATGAAGATGAAAAATTTACAGATTCTAAAATTTCAAAATTATATAAAAATAAGCTAGATTCTCTTAAAACTATAGATTATTTAGATGATTTGGACGAGTTTAATGGTACAGGTCCTTCTGGTAATATTATTATAGATTTTAATTATGAAGGATTTGAGAAATTTAAAATACCTACCTCTGTTCCTTATTCTTATAAAATTAGTACTTATAGTGATTTGTTGTATCTAACTATTAGACAACTTGCTAGTTCAAAATATTTAATTTGTAAATGTGAAAATTGTGGTAAATTCTTCATTCCATACACAAATCATGATACTAAATATTGTGATAATATTTTTAAAGGAAATAAAACATGTAAAGATTTAGCACCCGAACTAATGTATAAACAAAAATTAGAGCAAGATCCTTTGTTGAAAAAATATAGATCAAGATACCAGTCTTTACACAAATCTGCTTCTCTTAATCCTGAACTTAATGGTCAAAGATATGAAGATTTCAAAAAGATTGGCGCTATTAAAAAGAATGACTATTTAAATAATAAAATTAGTGCTGAAGAATTTGAGGAATGGATAGAAAGTACAAAAATAAGGAAGTAGTTTCTCTATTTCCTTATTTATATATATTAATATTTTTATACATAAATTTTCATTTTATATTTAATTAAACAAATCTAAACTTTCGATTATTGATATATCTAACATTGAGTTTTGTTTTTTTATATTACAGCAAAAACAATCATATGTAATTTTAAAATTATCTTTTTGAAAATCTGTAACTTGAATATATGGAAATAGATATTTATCATCAAATATTATTAAAGGAAAATGTTTTAAAAGAAGTTTTTCGTTATTACATTCAAGCTTAATATATTCAATATTAAATTTATTGTTATTTTCAATTATTTTTACATCACCTTCTTTTATATATACTACATTATCATAAACTTCACAAAAAATAATTTTCTCTATTATATATAATAATAAATTAAATCTTTCATAACCTTCAATTACTTCTTTAGAAATTGATAAACCATATACTTTTTCTAAAAATTCACTATTCATATTCTTTATTGGAAATATTTTTACATGTGGTTCTACTAACTTTTCTCGTTCTTTGCAATACATATTTAGTTCATTTCCCTTACCTTGTAATAACTTTAGATTTTCTATAAATCCAATATAACCCAAATTTTCCGAAAATTGATTACAAATGTAATTAAAATTACCCGTTTGTTTAAATTCTTCAACATCAAAAAGTGCCAAAACCTCCCTATTTACCAATTCATTAATTTCGGTTGATATTTTCACAAATTTTTTTATATCTTCGTTATTTATAATCTTTTTACACATTTCTTCAGTTATAACTTTAAAATCTCTATTATTATATATTTGGTTGATTATTTGTAATGATATATTAGGTGCATAAAAATTATAAGCTTCTTTCATCTCTATCAAATTAAAAAAATAATAATACATTGAATCTTTTTTTAATAATTTAATTTTCTTATATATTTCCAGCATTTCTTTTACCTTATCATTATCCTTTATTATTTTAGCAAATTGTATTGCACATCTATAGAAATTCATTAGCTTTCCTCCTTTAGTTTATAAAACATAACTTTAGATAAAAACATATAAAAATCTATTATATCATGTTTCTGTATTTTTACTTTTTTTCTTCCATGTATAATATCATTTCTAGCATCTCTTATCTTATTATAATTTTTAAATTGTGTTTCTGTATATTCTATTTTTAATTTTGATAGCATCACTTCAAATCTATTTTTTATTGAAGCTGAACAAAGCGTATTTCTTAATTTTTCTTTTATTCCTACGGCTATTTTATCTTTTCCATAATTATCATCTAAATATTTATTTATATTTTCAAATATTTCTTCTGCTCCTTCATTTTGTTCAAAAAAAGATGTGCCCTTTTCTCCATTAGTACAATATTCTAATGCTATATTTAAATATATAACACATTTATTCAAATCCACATTAATTTCTTCCATACCCTTATTAAGCCAATAAATTGCATTGAATAAATTATCTTCTTTTTCAGTAGCTCTAGCTATTATATTATTAATTTCATCGTTATATACTACAATATCACTTGTTTTATCTATTCTACCATAATTTTTAATATATTCGCCTTTATTCGAACCATATATTTTTTGATTATTTTCAAATATATTAAATATATAAAAACTATCACTTAACTTATATTCTACAAAAACTGTATTAATGTCCCAATTATTTATTTCTGTTTTTTCATTATATAATTTATAGAAGCAACTATTTTTTTGTATTAATTGTAAAACATTTACTATATCCTTTATTTTTTTTACAGCAATATCCTTAGCTTCAGCAATTGTATCTGCTGTAATATATATTGATACATAAATATATTTATCTGAATTCGGTCTAAGTTTATTTATGTCGATTCCATAAACACTTTTTGAAAAAACAATATCGTTTATTTGCAAAACTTCTTCTTCCATCTTAAAATTGTTTAAAATAGTTATATATTTATATTTTCTTTTTTTTCTCATCGAAAAATCCACTTGTCCTACTGAAAAAGATTTAGAAACACTTGCCATAACCTTTAATATTTCCTCTGGTGTTACTCCTTCAAAATAAACATCGCCTATAATTTCTCTTTCTAATAATGTTGCTTCTAGTGGCTCTATAATTACATCTATTTTACCATCTTGTTCTTGTATTTTTTTTATATTTCCATTATCATTATAATACTTTCCTTTATACAATATCTCAACTTCAACATTTGTTAAACAATTAATACTTTCTATTTTCTTTTTATCTATTTGATTTATATCTATTTGAGTATATGAAGTAGCTATACTAGGGGAACAATATAGAACAGAGCTATTCGATTTAATTTTATAATTAATCTCATTAAACTTAATATTTGAATCTGATACATATCTAACTTGATTAGATTCTTCTTTTATCACAATAAAATATTCTTCATATTCTACTATATTTTTTATTTCTTTTATTTCTTTTATTTCTTTTAATCTATTTGCTATTTGAGAATATTGATTTTTACGATTTACAGTATTTATCTTTTCTAACACTTCAATATATTGTTCTTTTGTTAAAGTATCTATCCTATTATTTTCTATATCAAATGCCAATAATCCTATCTTAGTATTATCCTTATTCTTATATTTTACTTCAATCATAAATTGAACATAACTATCTTCATATATCATATACAATCCTATAATTTTTCCATCTGTCATCCCCATGAAATCTGGTACTTTTTTGTATATTATATGTAAATCCCTTAAATTCATAATATCCCTCCATCCATTCTAACAGTATCATATTCTGTCAAAAAAATCCACTATCAAACCTGAATTCTGTCGTTTTATTTGGTAACAATTTTAGACATATTCATTTTTCCCCTACACCTCACAAATTTTCCTCCATAACCCCCTGTCGGGTTTTGTTTTCAAACAAAAAAATGCTACAATAAAAACGTAGTAATTCAAACAATTACTAAATAAAAAAGAAAGGAGGCAAAAGTTAGTGACTGGTAGTATTGAAAAACGAGGAAAAAATAGTTACAGGCTAGTAGTATTCAAAGGCTACGACCTAGATGGAAAGCCAATAAGACATCAAAAAACCATACACTGCAAAAACAAATCAGAGGCACAAACAGAACTTGCTAAATTTTTAACACAAGTAGAAAGTGGCTTAGTTGTTGATGGAAATGTACCTACATTTACGCAATTTGTTGAAATATGGACAAGAGATTATGCCTTAAAAGAACTTGCACCATCTACATATTACAGATATAAACGTATGTTAGAAACACGCATTACTCCATATTTTGGACATTACAAATTAGACAAAATAAGACCAACTGACATTATGAGATTTTACGATTTACTTGAACAAGATACACAACTAGTTAGGCTAAAAAATAACAATGGTAAGAAAACTAGAAAGCCTTTATCACAAAAAACTATATTAGAACATCACAGATTACTTTCTGCAATGCTTCATAAAGCAGTTTATTGGCAATTAATTGTTAGTAACCCTGCAGAACGTGTGCAACCACCTAAAACTCAAAAGCCTAAAAGACTTTGCTACGATGAGGAACAAACTAGAATACTTGTAGAGAATTTAGAAAAGCTTACTGGAAATGATATGAAATACCGTGTTGCAATTTTATTAGATATATTCACTGGTGCAAGGCTTGGAGAACTTGCTGGACTTGAATGGAGCGATATTGACTTAAAAAATGGAATTATTACTATTAATAAATCTAGTCAATATTTATCTAGCAAAGGTGTTTTTACAAAAGCACCTAAAACAGAAAGCTCTATTAGAGACGTCGCAGTACCTGATTTTATCGTTTCTTTGCTTGAAGAATATAAATTATGGTATGAAGAACAAAAAGCGTTCTGTGGCGAATTTTGGAACAATTCAAATAGGTTATTTGTGCAAGATAATGGCAAGCCAATTCATCCTAGCACAATTAGCAAATGGTTTGTGAATTTTGTACAGTCTATTGGGTTGCCTGTAATTAATTTTCACGGCTTGAGGCATACTAATGCATCACTTCTTATTGGACAACAAGTCGATGTTGCAACAGTATCTGCAAGACTTGGTCATGCACAAATTACTACAACATATAATTTCTATGTTCATCCATTAAAATCCCATGATAAGGTGGCTGGAAATGTTTTAGAAAATTTGTTATTACCAAGCAAAGCACATTAAAAATTCAATATTATCTAAAAACAACTTTTGTAGCTCTCATATTTATCGATTATAAATTTTATTGAAATTTATGGTGTTAGAAGGTTTCAAATTGTGGAGTTGCTCCCCAATTTCTCCCCAATTTGACATAAGAATGCTATTTTAAAGCATTATCGCAACCATTTTAAAGGCATAAAAAAATACCCACAGTCGTTAAAACTGTAAGTATTCATTCTTTGGTTGCGGGGGTAAGACTCGAACTTACGACCTTCGGGTTATGAGCGGCTCCTGACACGTTTATGAAATTTAGTGAAATCAACGGTTTTAGGCTGTATATCAATAAAAATTGGGGATACAGTTTTTCGAACATTTGTGTAATTTTTTGTGTTTTTTTGAATTGATTCACACCAGTTTATCCCCAATTCGATTTACACAAATGTTTGTATAATTTTTAGGGAAAACCAATTTGATTTTTGGGAGGTTTTATAAATGAATTTTAGAGAAGTAAATAAAAATGATATTTTAAAAGATTGGTTAGAATTCAGAGAGGATACAATTTCATCTCTAAATAATGAAGAAGATATGAAACATTGGATATACTTTTAATAAATATCAGAAAAAATAATAAAAAGCATTCCAAAACAAAACAGAAAATATGTAGAAAAACAATTAGAGCAATTAGATAATAACTTCTTTGATTATATTACTTACTGGAATGAGAAGTATTATAGAAACGGTTTTGTTGATGGAGTGCAGTTGATTGGTGGATGTTTTGCAGAATAGAAAAAAGCCCAATAGGGCTTTTTTCTATAAAGATAATTCTCTAATAGCATTAACTATTGAATCTGTATTCCATTTTACTATTCTATCAGCCGCATTTTTTACCTTAGATGATGTTTTTTCTGATCCCCATGGTTCAACTGCTAGTATTGGTTTTCCCATATTTTGTGCTATTTCAATCTCTTTATCAATCCATTTACTATAACTTGAATAAACTCCTGCAAGAATAATAACTACATGTGCGTATTTAACTTGATTTTTAATTGCTTCATATAATTCTTTACTATTTGATGCATTATGTATAGGATCATCTTTAGGTACAGAATAATTTTTATAATCAAAATATTTTGCTTCATCTAGCATTGATGTTAAGTTATTATATGCATTACTATACGTCCATGAATGGCTTATAAATAAATTATATGTTTTTATGCTCATATTTACACCTCCTTTATATTCTATTTTTATTTACGAGTTTCCAATAGTGAATACCTAATGGTGTCAATTTACATCCTTTATTATTCATAGCTGCATAATACATATGTTTTTCTTCAACTGGAACCACTAAATTAACCCTATTATATTTTTGTAAAACCTCAAACTTTTTGCCATTTTCCTCATCATATTCCTCTGAATCTGGTTCATATGTTGGATTTAAGTTAAATATATCAGATGGATTTTTAAATAAATCTGTTATCTTTCTTAGATCTTCTACAGATATACTTGGTATATTTTTTCTTAACGAAACAAACTCTTTAACATTTGTTTTAAATATAGGTCTTTGCTCCCATGCTCCTAAAGATTGATCAATATGCGCATATACACTTCCTGGTGTAACATCACCTATAAGATTTGAAGCAGCACCATATAATGCATCAACTAATAAATTTGTAAATACACCTGTATCTTTGTCTTCAATAGCATATTGTTCTTTACTACATGCTGTTAATATAGTAGTACCTTCTGATAATACAGATAATGAATCATTATACTGAGAGCTTCCAGCATCTCCAGAATGACAACTATCTAATATTATTATTTTATTCTTAGCATCTGATTTATTAACTATTGTCATTAGAGAATTTAAATCCATTCCTTCATCTCCCCTTTGGCATTCACTTGTAACTATATATCCTCCTGTACTTTCAATATATCCATGTCCAGAGTAATAGAACAATGCTATTTCTGAATCATCTGCAAATAATTTTTCAATATTATCTTTTAACATACTTTTATTTATAGCAGTACTTTCATCGACAGCTGTCATAAGATTAACATCAAAATTTAATGTTCCATCTGCATTTCTTTCTAAAACCTTACTCAAATTATATGCGTCATTTACACAACCACTTAAATCATTATCTCCTCCATAATAATTTATTCCTACGATTAATGCTTTTCTCATACTATTCTCCTCTCTTAATTATTTTTATGATCCTTTAATTCCCCTGTACTTAACCATTCTCTCAATGTTGAATATTTATTTTTGTCATTAACATCGTTAACCCAGAATTCATATTTTCCATTATTAGCTGTATTATAATCTATGTATGGATACATACCTAAATATTCCATTCCCTTATATTGACTGATTTGTTCTTTTAATATAGGCAATATAGCGGCTCTATTCTTTTTACCATCTGCATATCCAAGCTCCCAAGGACACCATTTTGAATTAACTACATCTCCTGTTGCAATAAAAGATAATCCTGAACAACTATTAATTCTATTTTTTAAAATCCTAGCTGTATCTGCAGATACATTTTCTCTGTTTTGTAGGTTTTCTTCTTTCCAATCAATGTAAACTTCATATCCTGATTCTTCAAATATTTTATATAAAACCTCCACTAACTCTTTATCCATGTAGCTATGCGATATAAATAAATCATATTTCTTATTTACTTCAAACTGCTTATTTTCTAGAACTGAATACTTATATACACCCGTACCAATTTTGGTTTTAAGAAATGCTTCATTTAAAATCATATTTTCACCTTCCCAAATATTTACAGTTTTCTATTTTACTTTGATATATATCACATTTTTATTGCAAAATTTATCGAAACTTGTCTTTTATTATGAAAAAAGCAAAATAATCCGGTAACTATTAATTACTCTCATACTTTGCTTTCCTTCTGTGATATTATTCTAAATATTCTTTTAATCCATCTACTATTTTATAAACTTTAGTCATTGGATTTCTTTGTGATGCTTGTCCTTTCTTATTTAATGCTTCCATATGTTTGCAATTTTCTATTGCAGTATGTAGCTTTCCATCACTTGTAACTTTTTCGAATATTTTATCATCATTTTTCTTATATTCTCCAAGTCCATTTTTTTGAAACTTTTATCCTATTCATAACATAGCTAAAAATAGAGCTATGCTCATATAGAACACAGCTCCGCAAAAGTATTAAAACTTTTTCTAACTGATATTAGTTTATTATTTCACTCTAGTTTTATCAATATGTTCATAAATACTTTCCATCTTTTTTGCTCCTACCACATCTTGTCGCATTCATTTTTTAATTTTCATAATGAATTTCTACTTTAATTTTTTTCTCATAAATTCCATTAATATAGCACTTATATTTATTACCAGCATCTAATTTTGGCGCAATTTCTTGTGCTTTTTCTTTTGTTACATATCCTATTGTTTCATTATTTTTGTTCACAACTTTTATTGCATTTGAATCATACTGATTATCTTTTTCTCTTACAAAGAAAATTTCTTCTCCTATAGTTAACTTTTTTACTACTTCTATTCTATCTTCATAATATATTCCTACTACTGTTGCATATTCAAATTTTCTTATGTTTTCCTCTTCACCGAAATATTCTCGTTCTATTTTTTCGTCTTCTAAAACCTCTATTTCTTTTTGTTCTAAAAGTTTATACACTTCTGCAGATATCTCTTTACCCTCTATTTTTTCTTTTAGTACCTCTAGTCCTTCTGATGTTTGTTTATAATATCTTGATGTAATTATATCTTTTAACATCTCGTTAAAGTTAAATTTAACATATTTTTCTCTATTCTTATACACTATTTCAAAGAATTCTGTAAACATTCTGTAATCTTTAATTTCATACAATATAGTTGACAAAGTTTCACTTGTTGTATTCTCCCATACATATTTATTTTCAAAAACTATTTCTTGAATATCTTCATTTTCTTTAATAAACTTATATGAATTTATTTGTTTTTTCCTATCTTCATCATATCTTGAGATGTACCTTAATATAGAATCTACCAAACTTAATTCTATATATTCATATTCATTTATGTATTGTTTATATTTAATTAATAAATAGTTCCAAGCTTTCAAGAATTTTTCTATGTCTCTTTGAAAGATTTTTTCTAATTCATCTTCAATAATTCCTAAATTGTTTTTATTTTCAGCACCATATTTCTCTACCAATTCATTTAATATTTCATTATACTTTTCTTCATTTTTACATTCAATGGATACTTCAAATTTCAAATTATCAATTTCTTCTGCCAGTTTTAAGATTTCATTATTCAATTCAGCTTGTTTTTGGGCTGTATTATCTAAATATCCCATTATTCCCAATAACGGAAGATATTTTCTTAAATCAAACTTTGACATATTATGTTTTTCCTTTTAATTTTCTAAATTATTTTGTTCTTTATATTTTTTTCCTACTACTTCTCTTACTAATCTTTCTAAAGATGATGCTGAAGATATATCATCATAATATGTATTTTCATATTCTCCCTTCATTTTTAATTTATACATATTACTATAATCATCAAATTTTTCCACTTCATAATCTAAATCCAAATAATCTTTTATTAGGATATCACAAATATTAGTTACCTTATCTAATTTGTTTTTTCTGATATTTCCATAATTTCCTTGTATTTCTTTATATTGATTAAGTAATTCTTTTATTTGTTTAAATTTTATTTCTTCTCCATTTGAATTAATTATATATTTATCGTCATTATTGTATGTGTCAATTTCTTGTTTAGGGATGATTTCACCTGTCCATGTATCATATTCTTCATTTTCCCAAAATCCAGAATATCCATACTTCTTTCGTTCTTTATATGATTCCATTTCACCTGTAAAAAAAACAATGCCAAAGATAAGTATTCCTACTAAAATAATCCATCTTAATTTATATAACAGGTATATTCCGACCTACTTGTGAAAATAAATTATTATTTTTAGACATAATTGCGCTCCTTTTATTTTTTTGTAAGATTCTACATTTTATTTCTTATTTCACATCATCCCATGTTTTCCCATATAAAATCCTATTACAATAGCTACTATTAGTATTGTAATAAAGTACTTATAAATAAATATTCCAAATATTATACTAAATATAACTGTAAGTATCATTGCAAGTATTATTACTGATATTAGTAATGTACTTACTATGGAATGTTTCTTTTCATCAGCTTGTACAAATTCACTATCCTGAAAATTATAATTCATTCCAATACCACATAATAAATCATCGTATATAGAGTTTAAATAATTTAAATCATACTTGCTATCTTTTCCTATTGATGTTATTAGATTTTGTTTTGTCTTATTATTTTCTAAAAAATTATATATTTCATTTCCATTGTTACTATACTTTTCAAACATTTCTTCAATAGAATCATTTAAAACACACAATAAATATTCATGTCTTGGTTCTTCTTTATATTCTTTTTTAGAATCATATTTACTAATATTATTTTGTGCTATAGCGTTTAATTCTTCTAACAACAATTTATATCTTTCATTTTGTTTCTTCATTTATATTTTTCTCCTTGTAATTTCTCCTAAAAAATATTTATCTATATTCTATCATAAATTTACTATTTTTCCTACAATTGTAAATAATCCATCGAATTTTATTCTCTCCTTTCTTTAGTTTCAGATATCTCAAATTAGAGTTTGTACAGAAGTACAAATTCAGTGCTAGCTAATACTAAATGCACTCTCTTTGCACAATTTTATTTAATCATTATACAAAATCATTCCTGCCCCAAGTTCTTTATTAGGTCTTGATATGAATCCAAACTGCTCATAAAAACTTTCTTTGCCTTTTGACGCTCCTAAATATGTTCTTATATTGGGATTTATTTTCTTATATTCATTAACCTTTTCTATTAACTTATTCATTATCCCTGTTCCTATTTTTTGACTTTGATATTCTGGAATTACCATTATATCTTGTATGTATAAAAATATTGTTTTATCTCCAATGATTCTTCCGTAACCAATTAATTTATCATTATCATAAACACAAAGTGAGTATAATGTATTGTTTAAGGCTTCTTCTACTATATTATTTTCTCTTATTCCCCAACCAACTGACTTTGTTAACATATTAAACTCAATAGGTGTTGGTGTTCTTTCTATATATTTTATTTTCATAATTTCTCCTATAAAAATATTTACTGATATTTTATCATATTTTTAGTATTTTTTATAGATCTTTCAAAACTCTTCTTCAATATATTTATGTTCTAATTTAATTATTTATAAAATTGACTTTGTTCATAAACATTTATATAATAACTATACATTATTTTTGCATTTAAGGAGTATTTATGATTATAGAATATGAAGAGAAATATTTAGATGATGTTAGAGATTTGCTTGTTGAATTAGAAGAATTTATTATTTCAATTGATAAAGATAATTTAGATGTAATTCATCCTGACTACAAAGAAAAAATGGCGATTGTAGATCTTGAGGAATTAGAAAAAAATAACGGTAAATGTTATCTTTATGTTGAAGATAACAAAGCTCTTGCATTAATTATGGGATGTGTTAGACCTTATGATAACTATGATTATTTAGATTACAAATGTCCTAAAGCAGGTATTATTACAGAACTAATAGTTTCAAAAAACTTGCGTTCTACTGGAATTGGACAAAAAATGATAGATAGAATAGAAGAATATTTTAATAGTATTGGCTGCGAGTATATTTTAGTTGATGTTTTTGCATATAACGAAAATGCTTTTAACTTTTATTCTAAAAAAAATTATCATTCCAGAATGCACACAATGATAAAAAAATTAGAAAAATAAATTAATTAGAATTTTCAAAAGGAGGAATCTATTATTATTAAGAATATAGAATTAGGAGAATAATCATGAATAATATAGTATATTTAAATAAAACTTTAGAAATAAAAATAGATAGACCTATGGGTAGCAAACATCCAAAGCATGGATTTATTTATCCAATAAATTATGGGTATGTACCCAATACAGTAAGTGGTGATGGTGAAGAATTAGATGCTTATGTTTTAGGAGTTTATGAACCATTAGAAACCTTTACTGGAAAATGTATTGCAATAATTCATAGAACAAATGATAACGATGATAAATTAATTATTGTTCCTGATAATAAAACATTTACCAATAAAGAAATTAAAGTTTTGACTGATTTTCAAGAACAATATTTTAAAAGTACAATTTTAAGACCTAATGATTATATAAATTGGAATGAAAATATTCCTGAGTTATCTGTAACTAATTTAGAAAACAGTTTAAATTTTTATAAAACTGCTGGCTTTGAAATAAAATATAATAGAACAGAAGATAAATTTGCATTCATATCTTTAAACAATATTCAATTTATGTTACAGGAGTTATCTAATAATGATAAATGGAATGTTGGAGAATTAAAATATCCTTTTGGAAATGGAATTAATTTTCAATTAGAAGTCGAAGATATTGATAAAATATATAATAATTTTAAAAATAACAATTACACAATAACTTTTGATATTGAAGAAAATTGGTATAGACAAGATGATAAAATGTTAGGAAATAAAGAATTTTTAATACAAGACCCTGATGGATATTTGTTAAGGTTTATGCAAGATTTAGGTGAAAAGGCTGAATAAAATACAACATCTTCTTATCTCTTTTAACAAACATATTGCATATACTTACATAGAGGTGAAACAAATATGTTTTTTAATACTGCTAAAGCAAATATAAAAGGCGGAATGAAATTTCCGAAGATTAAGGGAACTATTACTTTTAATGAAGTAATTGATGGTGTAGTATTGACTGCAAGAATTAGTGGCCTACCACAATCTAAAGATAATTGTAAAGGAAGATTTTTTGGGCTTCATATACATGAACGGGACTTCTTGCACTGGAAACTCAGAAGATGAATTTGCAAATGCAAAATTCCATTATAATCCTCTAAATTGTCCTCATCCTTATCATGTTGGAGATTTACCTCCATTAATTGAAAATAATGGGTATAGTTATATGCGTGTTCTTCTTAATAAATTTAAAGTAAAAGATATTATAGGAAAAGTTGTAATTATTCATGATATGCCTGATGACTTTACTACTCAGCCCAGTGGTAACTCTGGTACCAAAATTGCTTGTGGAAAAATAAAGAAAGCATTTTAAAATGCTTTCTTGTTTGTTTTTAAAGTTTATCTATTATTTCCTTCTTAAAAAGTATCTTTTTTTGAATTGCTAAGTTTAAAACTTTCTCTAATATTTTTTTATCTCCAAACCAATTTACTTGTTCTATAAATTCATTAAATTTACACCATTTATATTCTATATTTTCTTCATTTAATATGATATTTGCATTCATTACAAAACTTATATAAATGTATTCCTTACATTTTATGCCTAAAGATTCATATTCTAAAATCCAATTTAAGTACATGATCTTATTGGCTAGCAAACTTGTCTCTTCTTTTATTTCTCTTTTAACAGTTTCTTCTCTATTTGAATCATATTTTTCGCATTCACCTGTTATCACATACCAAAATGATTTTTTAAACTGTTGATCATTATCATTGGTCTTTAATAGTAATATTTCATTATTTTCATTTACAATGAAAGTTAAAATTTTATCCATTTCTATCTCCATATATGTCATGTGGCTACTGTTTTTCACATGCTCTATAAATAATCTTTTAAATTTTAGTTAAGCTCATCATTTATCTTATGTGTTGGAAATTTATTTTCTTTTAACACATCTTTTATCACTTTTGGCACTACTTCATATTCAGCAATTTTTTCTAATTCTATCCATTCATATTGTAAATAATCTTTTCCTTCTATATTTTTTATTGTATATTCTATTTTTTTATCTTCTTCATTTACAAATTCTATTTTATATACAAACATTATCTCATGATATTTTCTGCCTTTCATTTCAAAGAAATTTTCTATAGTTCCTACATATCCTGTTATTTCAACATCTTTTCCTAGTTCTTCTTTAATTTCTCTTTTTATTGTATCTTCGGAATTTTCTCCTATTGCTACTCTTCCTCCAATTAATGCATAATGATCAGAATTCTTATTTCTATGAAGCAAAATTTTACCATTATGAATTATTATTCCTGCTGCCCTTACATTTAATTTGTAATCATTAACTTCAATTGTTATATCCATATAGATTTTTCCTCTCTTATAATATTATAGTTTAACTATTCCTAGTCTATTTTTTATTTTCTAGCCAATCAAGAAGTCTATCAAATTCATCAATATTATTTCTAAAAAATTTTCCTTCTTTTTCTAATTTTCTAATTTCATTTGTAGATAGCCAACAAACAGATTCAACTTCGCTTTTTTGCAATTTCAATTTTTCAATATTAGTTAAGTCTTTTCTATTATTTTACTACACATTTTTTATATTTCTATGCTTAAATACTAAAAATGAATATGTTAACATTATTATAAAATATACTAGGCATATTGCAGCTGAAAATAGTAATGTTATTCCTTCCATATTTGGAATTTTTCCAAAATAAAATTGTGTAAAATCCCAATTTGGAGTTACAAAAAATTTCAACCACTTTATCTTAAAATAATGCGCAAACTGATTAATTATATCTGAACTCATATATCCTAACAATGTTACAGATATTGCAACTGCAGTATTATTAAATAATGTACTAAGTGAGAACGCTAGTGTTCCTAACAATATATATATAGGTAATTTTCCTGCTATTTGTATTAACATTTTTTTGAATATGCTCATTTCTATAATCTTTCCCGAATTAAAGTTGTACTCAGCCACTGGTATGTTTAATGAGTTAAATCCAAAAAATATTCCACTTATAATAAATTGTAATATGCATACTACAATTATTGTAGCTAATAATGTTATTAGCACTGTAATGAATTTTGCTAGTAAAATCTTACTTCTTTTATATGGTCTTACTAAAAGTAATTTTATTGTTCCTTTGTTAAATTCGTCACTTACTATTGCTCCCGCTACTAGAACTATTGTTATTATTATAAATAATTCATATTCAGAAAGTGTTTTCAAGAGCATTGATCTTAAGTTATTTTCTGAATAAATATCCTTATCATTTTCTATAGCATATTTACTTTTTGCTTGTTCTGCTTTTGCTTCTTGATATTGTTGTTTTTCTTCATAAGTTTTATTATTATTCTTTTGTAAGTCTGCTACCATTAAGCTATTTTGTACATAGTTAGATAAAGCTTTATTTTTATAATTATTTCCATACTCTATATTATATTTTAATCTCATCTCTAATGCTTCAATTTGTATATCTTGTGAATTATCTGATTTATCTATCTCTGTTTGATCTTTTGTAGTTTGTTTTAACATTGCAAGTTCTTCTTCTGCAAATGTTCTCCAATTGTTTTTATCTAATTTTTTTAAGAATTCATCATATTGATTCTGCACAGTTTTTAGTGCATTCTCATTTTTTAATATATATTTACATTGATTTATCTGTGATATATAATCTGTCCCATTCTCTTTAATTATTTCATATTGCCATGAATTTTTATCATATTTTTTTAATAACTCATATGTATCTATTGTTGTTTTGTCACTCACATATATTTCTAAATCGGAACTTAAATTAGTATCTAAACTTTGCATTTCGTCTTTTAATATAGAAATATTTTCCTCACTATATTCATCACTTATTAATGTTTTATTATAAAAGTATTTGTATAGAAAATTTGATAGTACCACATAGGCTATTATAATTATAAGCATTATATATATACCTTTTTTCCTTAATACTTTAGTTATTTCATTTTTTATTAAATTACTCAATTACATTCCCTCCTGTCTTTTTTAAAAATGCATCTTCTAAGCTTAAAGTTTCTTCTACTACCAAATAAATTTCTTTTTTTGCTTTTACTAATTTTTTTACAATCTCAGGTATCTGCTCTCTAACTACATGAATTCTGAATTTGTTCTCATTAATTTTTTCTATTTTTATACCTATTATTTCCTCTATAGAATCTAAATTGTTAACTTCTATTATATAAGATTCTTCTACTTTTTTAACTTTGTTTATTTCACTAGTTTCTACTACTTCTCCATTTTTTATTATTGTTATCTTGTTGCAGAAACTTTCTAATTCCGCTAGATTATGACTTGAAATTAAAATTCCCATCTTTTCTTTTTGAGCAAGCTCTTTTAATAAATCTCTTAATTCCTTTATTCCTTCTGGGTCCAATCCATTTGTTGGTTCATCTAATATTAAAACTTCTGGTTTATGAAGAATTGCTTGAGCAATTCCTAATCTTTGTCTCATTCCTAATGAGTATTTAGATACTTTATCATTTATTCTTTGCTCTAATCCTACTAATTTTACTACTTCGTCTATTCTTTTGTCATCTACATTTTTATACATATTCTTTATAAGCTTTAAATTCTGATATCCTGTCATATACATATATAAATCTGGGTTTTCTACAATTGTTCCTACATTTACTATAGCTTTTTCAAATTCTTTTTGTATATTATATCCTTTTATTGTTACACTTCCACTATCAATACTCTGTAATCCTAAAATTAATTTTATGGTTGTTGTTTTTCCTGCACCATTTGGTCCTATAAATCCAAGTATATCTCCTTGTTTTAGTTCTAATGAAACATTTTTTAAAATTTGTTTTTTACCAAATTTTTTGCACAAATTTTCACATTTTAAAACTGATTCTTCCATAATTAACTCCTCTCATTAATTCTTTAATTAGTATACTATATATCAATTGTTTTGTAAATTAATGCTTGTCCAAATTTTATAAGTTAATTTTAAAACTCATTATTAAATATTGTATTACCAGTAAATTCTATTTACTGGTAATACATCTATTATCTACATTCGCATTTTTCATTTATTAAACACAAAATATAATCTAATATATTTAATATTGTCATTATTAAGAATAATGTTGCTAAACCAATTAAAATCGCTATTCCTATAGATCCTGTTGTTATTGTTATAGATAAACCTATTATTGCTGTTATTATTGTTCCAACTGCTGGTATTGCAATACATGTTCCGTTTTTACAAATGCATTTTTCTCTTCTTTCACATCTTGCTTGAGCCATTATTGCTAATAATATTAATGCACCTATTCCTATTCCAAATGCTATCCATAATGCTGTAACTATTCCTGGTATAACTGCTAAATATGCATTATATCCTACAATTATCCCTAATATAATTCCAATAAATAGGGTTATTAAGCAACTGCAATTTTTTCGATTCATACTTATTCTCCCCTTTCAAAAGCTTTTTTTGTTTCGCTCTTTATATATTATATTAATTTTTTTTGTAGATTGTTAACAATTTGTATGATATTATGTTATAATACATCTAATATTGTATAAAGGAGATAATAATGTATAATAGAATTTCTATTGTTGGTGGTTCTGGTACAGGAAAAAGTACACTTGCTAAAATTTTATCTCAAAAGTTTAATTTGCCAGTTGTTCATTTGGATTCAATCAATTATTTACCAAATTGGGAGCCAATTAATAAAAATGAAAGAGATAATATCATTATTTCTAAGTCTTTAGAAGATAAATGGATTATTGATGGCATATATCACAATACTTTAAGACAGCGATTTGAAAGAGCTGATTTAATTATTTGGCTAGATTATTCTACTTATGCTCAACTAAAAGGTATATTTAAAAGATTTGTACAAAATCCAAATAAAGAAAAGCCAGAAATTCCTGGTTGCAAAGAACGATTAAATTTCAATTTCTTTAAATATGTACTATTTTTTAGAAAAAATAAAAGACATTGTATTGTAGATAATTTAGTTGGAATTCCAGAAGAAAAAATTTTAATATTTAATAAACAAAAAGACCTAAACAATTGGGTAAACACTTTATAAATAAACAAAGCGAAATAAATCACTCTCGTGCGGACAGAAGTGTTCGCTCCTACATATAGCTTTTTTTATCTAGCATGAAATGATAAATTTTCTACTATAGGAAATTTTATTAAGCATTATAGAATAATGCTTAATAATGAACCTACTATTATTATAATTCCTAAAACAACGCTTAAAATTTTTAATCTTTCATATTTTTCTTTATAATCTATCAAAACATTCTCTTTTCTATTCTTTACATACTCTTCTATAACATTTTCTGCTTCTTTTATAATATAACTTTCTGACTTAGGATTCTTTTCCATAAAAAATTCCTCCACTTATTTATTACTTTATTATAAAGAATTTACCCATTATATTATTTTTTTATACTTGTAGCGAATTTAATATTTGAATAGCTATTTCATAAGATAATTTTTCTACAATATCTTTTGATGTATTATTTAAATTTCTCATGTTATTAATTCTACTATCATTCTTTTCTGCTACCACTCCCTTTATAGAAATATCACCTTTTACTAAGCTTTCATTTTTTATTGCTCTTCCTATAATCATACTATTTTTATTAACAATTATTTTACCTAATAGTTCTCTTGATGCCAATGCAGAATCTATTAAAACTATATATGGATCTATAAAATTCTTAGTAACAAATTTAGTTATATAACTTATATTTTGGTTATTTATATTTAGTTTATTATTTCCTATTATTTTTACTGTTTTTGAATTAATGTTTGCAGATAATATTTCTCCAACTCTTGGTCCTAAAGAATCTCCTACGCATAAGCTACTACCTATACATAAAAAGACTTTATTTTGCTTATTATTTAGTCTATTTTTTAAAACTTTTTCAATATTGTTTTGCAAAATATCACCTCTTAATTATTTTATAAATATTAAGGTAATTTATGCACTCTTTTCCTTGCTATTTTTTATTATTTATTATAAAATCATACCAATGTTAGGAGGTTATTAATTATGTCCATAAATTCAAGAGAAAAATTATATAATCCTCAAAGGTTAAATAATTTTAAAGAGTTAATTAATCGTTCTGCTAATTTATATAAAAATGATATTGCTTTTAAATACAAAAAAAGTCCAAAAGACACAAATATAATTTCTGTAACATACTCAGAATTTAAAAATGACATTGATAATTTAGGAACAGCTTTATTAAACTTAGGTTTTGCAAACAAGAGAATAATTATTATTTCACCAAATAGATATGAATGGTGTGTATCTTATTTGGCAATTACCACAGGTAATATGGTAGTAGTTCCTTTAGATAAATCACTTCCTGAAAATGAGCTTATTGACTCAGTTATAAGAAGTGAAGCAGATGCTGTAATCTTTGACAAAAAATATATGGATACATTTAAAAAAATATATGAAAGCAATAAAAGTAATTTAAAAAATTATATTTGCATAGATTTAAAAGAAGATACTGAACATGTATTATCTTATAAAAAGCTTATTTTGCACGGAAAAGAACTTATAGAAAATGGTGATAGATCTCATTTAGATGCTAAAATAGATAATAAAAAAATGTCTATTATGCTTTTTACTTCTGGAACAACATCTCTATCTAAAATAGTAATGCTTTCTCACTACAATATTTGCTCAAATGTTTATGCCCTAGGATGTGTTGCAAAAGTAACTCATAAAGATACATTTTTATCTTTTTTGCCTTTGCACCACACTTATGAATCTACTACTACATTTTTATATGGTCTTTCTTGTGGTATTACTATAGCCTTTTGCGATGGATTAAGGTATATAGTAAATAATCTAAAAGAATATAAAGTAACAGGATTTGTATGTGTTCCCGTTCTTTTAGAAACAATGTATAAAAGAATTTTACAAGGTATAGAAAAACAAGGAAAAACTAAATTATTTAATCGCATGACTGCATTTTCTAACTTTTTGCTTAAATTTAAAATAGATATTAGAAGAATTTTATTCAAATCTGTTTTAAACCAACTAGGAGGCCATTTAAGAGTTGTAGTTTATGGAGCTGCATCAATAGATAAAAATACTGTTATTGGATTAAAAAATATTGGTATTAATATGTTAAATGGTTATGGTTTAACAGAAACTTCTCCTGTTTTGTCTGCTGAAAACGATAAGTATAAAAAAGCAGGTTCAGTTGCTTTTCCTATGCCTGGAATGGAAATTATGATAGACTCCCCTGATGAAAAAGGTGTTGGAGAAATTTGTGCTAAAGGTCCATGTTTAATGCTTGGATATTACAAAAATGAAGAAGCAACTAAAGAGGCTATAAAAGATGGTTGGTTCCATACAGGCGATTTAGGATATTATGACAAAGATGGTTATCTATTTATATCTGGAAGAAAAAAGAATGTTATTATTTTAAAAAACGGAAAAAATATTTTTCCCGAAGAACTAGAAACACTTATTGCTAAGCTGCCTTATGTTACAGAAAACATGGTATATGCTAGAGATAGAAATGAAGATATTATAGTAGCTGTAAAGATTGTATACAATGAAAGTATAATGAAAGAAATGTTTCCAAATGCCACTAAAGATGATTATCATGATATAATTTGGAAAGATATAAAAGAAATAAATAAAACATTACCTAAATATAAGTATATAAAACATCTTATAGTAACAGATATTCCAATGATTAAAACTACAACACAAAAAATAAAAAGACATGAAGAATTAAAAAATATTAAAAATTAAAATAAACCCAAGAAAAAATCTGGGGTTTATTTTAATTTTCTTCATTACTACATATATGTTTTCTTGTCATTTCTAATAAATTCAATTTTGAAAAACCTATTACTTGAGTCTTACTTCTATCTTTTTTTAATTCTTCTGTTAATACTTTTATTATTTCTTCTTTATCTTTTTCATCATTCATGTCAATATAATCAATGATAATTATTCCACCTATATCTCTTAATCTAAGTTGCTTTGCAATTTCTATGCTTGCTTGTTTATTTACTTTAAATATAGTAGCTTCTGCATTATCTTTTCCTATGTATTTTCCTGAGTTTACATCTATTGCTGTTAAAGCTTCTGTTTTATCTATTGAAATAAATCCACCACATTTTAGCCATACTCTTCTGTTGTCTGCTTTTTCAATTTGTTTTTGTAAATCAACTTTTTCTTCTAATAGATTTCCTTTTATTAGTTCTAATTTTATATTTGGCATGTCAAAATCTTTTAACAATTTATCAATATATGCGTAATCTTCTTCGTTATTTACTTTTATTTCTTGTAAGTCTTTATCTATTAAATCTATTAACAATTTTTTTATTATTCCATGAGTTTTATATAATAATCTTGGAAATTTATTTTGTTTAACTGATTCATCGTACAATTTTTTTATTTCATTCCATTTATTAACTGCTACTTGTATATCTTTTTTTATTTTGTTCTCTTCTTCATCTTGAGCAGAAGTTCTAATAATTGCCCCACAGTTTTCTAGTAAATATTTTTTTACTATATCTATTAGTCTTTTCTTTTCTTCTGAATTTTCTATTTTCTTTGATATTGTTACAATATCTGTATCTGGCATAAGTATTATATACCTACTATTAATACTAATATGTGTTGAAACTTTTGCACCTTTAGATTCTGTAAAATCTTTTTTTACTTGTACTAATATTGGCATACCTGGCTTTAATATCTTTTTAACATTTTTATTTTCTAATTCTTCTTTTTCTTTTGATACATCTATTTTAGGCAATATATCTTTTAAGTGAATAAAAGTATTTTTCTTTAAACCAATATTAATAAATGCTGCTTGCATTCCTTGAAGAACATCTTTCACTTGCCCAACATACATATTTCCTTCTATTCTTACTATTTTATCAGATTCTATATATTTTTCTTTTAATTCTCCATCTTCTAATAAAAGAATTTGTTTTGTATCATTTTCTCTGTTTATTAAAATTTCTTTCATTTAAATTTCCTTTCAGTTATACTTATTCATGGCTGTATCTATTCCGTTTGATATTATATCTACTATTGCATTTGCCGCATTTTCAGTTGCTTTTTCTAAAACTTTATATTCTTCACTTGGAATTTTAGTTAATATAAAATTTAATAAATCATTTTTATATGTAGGTTCTCCAATTCCTATTCTTATTCTTGGAAAATCTTCTGTTTGCAAATTAGATACTACAGATTTCATACCATTATGTGTTCCAGGTCCACCTTTTTTTCTTATTTTTATTTTTCCTGGTTCTATATCTAAATCATCATAAATTACAATTATATCTTTTGAATCTATTTTATAAAAATTTTTAAATTCAATTATTGCTTCTCCACTTAAGTTCATATATGTTTGTGGTTTAATCAAAATAATTTTTTGTCCATTTACAACTCCACTGCCATATAAAGCATTGAACTTTTTCTTATTTACTTCTATATTTAACTTTTTTGCTAATTTATTTATTGTAGCAAATCCCATGTTATGCCTAGTATTTGAATACTCTTCTTCTGGATTTCCTAAACCAACTATTAAATACATATCTTTTTCCTCTTTTTCTAATATATACTATTTTACACTGTTTTTCTCATATTTACAAGATATAAATCAAATTTGGCAATTCCTTTTTATCTGTGTATAATACATTTTTGCTTTTTTATTTAGTATTTTAAGAAAATTCTTACAAAATAATAAAACCTCTATATTCAAAAATTCATGTTGTAAACATAAACTAATGAATATGGAGGTTTATTGCGGTCGTACACGGTGTACAGTATAATCTGTTTGCTATGCTGTTTTTAGTTCTAGTCTTAATTTATCAGCTATCATCGCAATGAATTCAGAATTTGTAGGCTTTCCTTTTGCGGCTGATATTGTATATCCAAATATACTATCAACTGTTTCTGTTTGACCTCTTGTCCATGCAACTTCTATTGCATGACGAATTGCTCTTTCTACTCTACTTGGTGTTGTATGATATTTTACTGCTATGTCTGGATATAATTGTTTAGTTATTTGATTAATAATGTCTATATTATTAACTACCATCATAATTGCTTCTCTTAAATATTGGTATCCTTTAATATGTGCTGGAACTCCTACTTCATGTATTATATTTGTAACTAGAGCTTCTAGGTTTTCTTGATCTTTCTTTTTATCTGGTGATATTTCTATGTATTGGCTTTTTATTTCTCTACTTGCCATATTAGTTGTCTTTATTTGTGATGGTTTATAATTTCTAATGTCTTTTATTCTTCCTAATAACATTTCAATATCAACTGGTTTTATTGCATAATATTCTGCACCTAATTCTAATGCTCTTTGTGTAATTTTATCTTGACCAACTGCTGATAGCATAATGCACATTGGTCTTCTTTTCATTTTTGCTTCATTTATTTTCTCTAACACACCTATTCCATCTAGATGTGGCATAATTACATCTAATAATGCTATATCTGGTTCTGTATTTAATATCATCTCTACTGCTTGTTTACCATCTCTTGCAATAGCAATTACTTCTAACTCCTCATCTTCTTCAATATAACTTGTTAATGTTCTAGCAAAATCAGGATTATCATCTGCTATTAAAATAGAAATTTTGTCTTTCACTTTAATTCCTCCTATAAAAAATAAATTGTAAATATTTTACAGTTAGAATTATATTATGTTTTATTTTATATTGCAATAGTTTTTTGGAAATTTTTTCAAATTCTTACAAAATTGCTCTGTTTCTAAGAATTTTTCATGTATGTTTTTTCTATTTTTTTCCTTTTTATACTTGCCAAATTGTTTAATCTTTCATTTTTTAAACATTCTATTTTATTTTTCGGCACAAAAACTTCTAAATATACATGCTCAAAATATTCCTCTTTTTGTATTTTTATTTCATTATTTTTTATAAAATATTTTAAATTTTCCAAGTCCGAATATTTTGTGTTTATTTCATATATATATCCTTCTTCGATATTTGTAACTTTTGCATTTTCTAGAGCCTTTTTTGTAACATCTGAGTATGCTTTTACTAATCCTCCTGTTCCTAATAATATTCCACCAAAATATCTTGTAACAATTACTAATATATTAATTAAATTATTCTTTGATATTATTGTAAGCATTGGTGCTCCAGCAGTCCCTGATGGTTCTCCATCATCACTAGATTTTTCTATTATTTCTTCATTATTAAAAACTCTATAAGCATAGCAGTTGTGCCTTGCATCATGGTATTTTTTATTTGTATTTTTTATTATCTCTTCAGCTTCTTCTTTGCTTTCTATATAAAATATATTTGCTATAAATTTTGATTTTTTTTCTACAAGTTCAGCTGAAATGTTTTTTTCAATTGTTTTATACATTTTTTCCCCTATTTTTATATTATATATTAATTACTCATTAATAATCCTGCTGTATAACCTGTAGAATAAGCAATTTGTAAATTAAATCCTCCAGTATATGCATCCACATCTATTAACTCTCCAGCAAAATATAATCCTTTTACAATTTTTGATTCCATTGTTTTAGGATTAATTTCTTTTATATTTATTCCTCCTGCTGTTATTATTCCTTCTTCTACTGGTCTTGTTCCTTTTATAGTAAATTCTAATCCTTTTATTAGTTTTACTAAGTTTAATCTTTCTTGTTTTGTTATTTCATTTACTTGCTTATTAGGAGTAATTTTAGATTTTTCTATTACATAATTTATTATTTTTTTAGGCAATAAATCAAATAATGAATTTTTATATTCTTTATTTTTTTCTTTTTCAAAATCTCTTAGTATTCTCAAATTCAATTGTTCTTCTGTTAACGCTGGTTTTAAATCAATATAAATTTTAATTTGTTGTTTTTTTAATAGTTCTGCTATATTCTTATATCTTATTAAATGTGCTGAACCACTAAGTATTATTGGTCCAGACATTCCATAATGTGTAAATATCATTTCTCCAAAATCTTCATATATTAACTTATTTTTTTCTATATCTTTAATTTTTATTGAGACATTTCTTAAACTTAAGCCTTGCGTATTTTGACAGTCAGTTTTTTCAATTATTTCCAATGGTACTAAAGATGGCCTTATATTTGTTATTGTATGCCCCATTTTTTTAGCAATATCATATCCTGCTCCTGTAGAACCTGTTACTGGATATGTTTTTCCGCCTGTAGCCAATATTATTTTATCTGCTTCTATTATTTGATTATTAGTTTTTACTTGAAATTTTCCATCAATTTTACTTATATTTTCTACATTAGAATTAAAGTAAATTTTTATTTTTAAATTCTTTATTTCATTTTCAAAAGCTTTTAAAACATCACTTGATTTATCAGAAAGAGGAAACACTCTATTTCCTCTTTCCTCTTTTGTTTTTACACCATTTTTATTTAGAAAATCAATTATATCTTGGTTTGTATAGTTTCTAAAAGCACTATATAAAAACATACCATTACCTGGTATATTTTTTATAAATTCTTCTATATTTAAACTGCTAGTTATATTACATCTTCCTTTTCCTGTAATTAATAGTTTCTTTCCTAAATTATCATTTTTTTCTAATATAATTACTTCTTCTTTTGGATAATGTGTTTTAGCAGATATTGCAGCCATCATTCCTGCTGGCCCACCACCAATTACAACTATTTTCATTTTTACCTCTATTAAAATTTATTTCATGTTTGATACTGCTTGCATTACTGCAAGTTTTCCATATTCATATGTTAATCCACCTTGCATATATGCTATATATGGTGGTCTTATAGGTCCATCGCAACTAATTTCTATTGAAGATCCTTGTATAAAGCTACCACTTGCCATTATTACTTTATCTGTATATCCTGGCATATCCCATGGCTCTGGTATAGAGTTTGAATCTATTGCTGAACCCATTTGTATTCCTTGACAATATTTTATTAATTTATCCGCTTCTCCAAATTCTATGTTTTGTACTATATCTGCTCTTTTGCTATCGTATTTAGGTGATACTTTATAGCCTAGCTCTTCTAACATGCAACTTGCAAAAATAGCTGTTTTTAAACTACTAGCTACAACAGATGGAGCCATATATAATCCTTGAAGAATACTTTTATTTATTCCAAGAGTAGGTCCTACTTCTTTTCCTTGTCCTGGTACAGTTAATCTTTGTGCTGCTAAATCTACTAATTCCTTTTTTCCAGCAACATATGCTCCGTTTGGCGCAATTCCTCCTCCTAGATTTTTAATAAGAGATCCCACTATAACATCTGCTCCTACTTCTATTGGTGTTTTTCTTTCTACAAACTCGCAATAACAATTGTCTACCATAATTATTATATCTTTATTAATGCTTTTTATTAGCTTAATAACCTTTTCTAATTTGTCTATTACTAAACTTTCTCTAGTAGAATATCCCTTTGATCTTTGTATTTCAATTACCTTTATATTGCCTTTTTTAACTCTTTTTTCTATTTCTTCATAGTCGAAATCATTATCTTTTAAATCTATTTGTTCATACTTTACTCCAAAAGCTTTTAATGAACTTTCATTTTCTTCAATTCCTATTATCTGGTCTAGAGTATCATATGGTTTTCCTGTAATACTAAGTAATGTATCATTTGGTCTTAATAGCGCAAATAATGTTACTGTTAAAGCATGAGTACCAGATATAAATTGACTCCTTACTAGGCTATCTTCTGCTCCTAACACCTCTGCAAATACTTTTTCTATTGTATCTCTTCCAATATCTGAATAGCCATAACCTGTTGTTGATTGAAAATGCATATCTGAAATATTATTGTTTTGAAATGCATTTAAAACTTTTTGGCTAAAATACATACAATTTTTGTCTATGTCTTTTATTGTTTCTTCTATCTTTTTTTCTATTTTATTTGAAAGTTCTAATATACCATTATCTATATTTATACTCATTTTTTTCTCCTTAATTTTCATCTGATATACCTTCTACATATAGGCTATCCGTATAAAATGTAGTTCTATAATCATAGGTTACTTTATAATATTTTCCTATAAAACTTATTTCATCTAGGCTATCCAATTTATAAGTTGGATTTTGAATAATTTTTCCTTCTTCGTCTATAGAACCCCACTTTCCATTCTTTTTTATTCCTGCAAATCCATATTTATTCATTTCTGTTACTTCATCATAAATATAATCTATTACCACTTTAGAATTTTTATCTACAAAGCCCCATTTTCCATTTTTTTGAGTTGGCACCAAAGTTGGATTTGCCATTTTTGCTGCATTATTATTTGCTTCTTCTTTTATTTCTTCTTTCTCTTTTTTTGGTTCTTCTATTTCTTTTCCATTTAAATCATAATATACTATTTTTTCTTTACTTTTTGTTTCTATATAATTGCTATATATATTAATCTCGTCATATTGAGTAGGCAATATCTTTTTTCCTTTTGAACTGCATACTCCTAATTTTGTGCTTCTTGTTACTATAAATAAATTCTCTATACCGCTATAATCAATGTCTTGGTATTTGAAATCTATTATTACTTTTTTATTTTTTATTAAACCACATTGACCATTCTTTCTTGCTATTATAAATATATTTTTATCTGTATCTTCTGTTTTTACATCACCAATTCTTATAATTTCGCTATAATCTAAGTTTAATAACATTTTTTGTTTTTCGTTTAAATATCCGTATCTGTATCCTTCTTTTGTTTTCTCTCCAACTATATATCCAGATAATTTATAGCCATTATTAGATGTATAATATTCATCTCCTGATATATAATCATACTTTATTTTTATTAGTTCTACTCCTTTGTTATTTATTACTCCATATTTTCCATCTTTTTTTACTAAAAGCTCTCCTTCTTTGCAGCTTAGTCCTTCAACTTCATCGTATATTGCTTCTGTTAGCATTTTTCCACTTAAATCTATTATTCCATACTTATTATTAGCTTTATATTTTAATAAGTTTTTTTCGTATGGCATTGATGTTTCTATTCCATTTAGAGCTATTGTATCAAGCTCATTATATTTTGAAAATAATTCTGTTTCTTGTGAGTTAATTACTTTTGTTCTGCATTTTCCTGTTTTATCATTGTAATCAAAATAACAAACAAATATTGCTCTTGATGGGTTTGGAATATGAATATCATAGTATTTAGGCTCAATAACAATGTTACCTTTATTATCTATTATTCCACTTTTTCCATCACTTTCTAAAACAAAATACTTTTCAGTATTTACTGTTTCTAGATTATAATCTTTTTTAAATTTATTTTTTGTTATTTTTATAATTGGTATTAAAACAATTAGCATAATAATTACAATTATTTGTATTTTATATTTTATAACTATTTCCAACATTTTTTTCATATTTATTACCTCATTTTAATTACTACTAATATTATATCTGCATCAATTAAATATGTCAATTAAAAAAGCCCTAGTATATAACAAAATTCGAGCTTTCTTCCTCATATTCTTTTGTTATGTTGGGTTGAGTTTTAAAATAAAAAAATGATTTAATAGTTGTATATAGTTTTGGAATATAATAGATTATAAAAAAGTAAATTATTATTGAAATAATAATAGAAATAAAATTAATTTTAAGATTTGAATAAATTTTCATGTGTTTCCTCTAATTTTAACAATATTTAATATAATTTATCACTTTTAAATTATTTTACATTATATTTATGAATTCTATGTGTCTATTTAGTTATTTTTTATTATTAATATTTAGTTGTTTTATAGTATAAGTTATGTTATATTATTCATAACTTATTTAGGAGGTTTTTTATGAGAGCTTTAATTACAGGTGCTTCTTCTGGAATAGGAAGAGAATTTGCAAAAATACTATCTAAAAAAGGGTATGACTTAGTTTTAGTAGCTAGAGATAAAGAAAAATTAGAAGAAGTAAAAAAAGAACTATCTACAAATATTGAAATTGTTTGTCTTGACTTAAGTATTAGTGAAAACTGCAAAATGTTATATAATAATTATCCAGATATGGATTTATTAATTAATAATGCTGGATTTGGAGATTGTGGCAATTTTTCTTCTACTAGTTTAGATAAAGAACTATCTATGATTTCTACAAATATTACAGCATATCACATATTAACAAAACTTTATTTAATAAATATGAAAAAGAAAAATAGTGGTCATATATTAAATGTTGCATCAATTGCTGGATTCATGCCAGGTCCTTTAATGTCTACTTATTATGCAACAAAAGCATATATAGTAAGATTATCTGAAGGAATTCGAGAAGAATTAAAAAAAGAAAAGTCTAGTGTTAAAATTAGTATACTATGCCCTGGTCCTGTTAATACCAATTTTAACAAAGTTGCAAATGTAAAATTTCATTTAAGAGAAGCAAATAGTTTTCAAGTTGCAAATTATGCTATTAAACATTTACATAAATTCTATATTGTGCCAGGTCTTGATATAAAATTAGCAAGATTTTTTGCAAAGATAATACCATCTTCTATCGTGGCTAAAGTAACATATCGTATTCAAAAAAGAAAATTAAATCAATAAAAGAAGTGAATTCAAATTTCACTTCTTCTATTTTTTCATTTTTTCATATAATTTATAGTTTTCATTCCATTTTGAATACTGTTCTTCATTTTTGTGATTTGGTAAATTGTATTCTTTAATACTTTCTTCTAGTTTTTGTGTAATATATTCTGCTCCATATGTATTTAAATGTTTTCCTTCATCTCTTCCAAACTTTTTCCAATCAAATTCTTCATCTAAATTGTAATCTATATAAGGAACATTATTTTCTTCTGCATATTGCTTAATTAAATTACTTTTGCATTCTGTCCAAGCATCGTCTGTTGGAATGTATACAAACATTACCTTAGAATTATTTTTCTTACACAATTCTAATATTTTATCTAAATATTTTTTACTCTTTTTAGGAATGCGTTCTATTTTTTTGTTTTCTTCTTTTTTCTTTAATTTACTTTTTCTATTATAACCTTTTATATTTTTATCTAGTTCATAGCCTCCAAATTTAGAATCATACTTTGAAAAACCTTCTTTAAAATCTTTTTCTTCTAATTCGCTCCATCTTGAATGATACCTCAATAATGGAAATAGATAAGTAATTCTTGCAGATTTTGAAACTCTTACATCTGGATTTGCTATAATAGATAATTTATTTACTCCAAATTTCATACAATCAACTGTTTTTCGAATATCATTTTTTGAATCTTTTGTTTGAAAAACATAGTCAGCATCTATTATAACTAGTTTAGGCTGTTGCCTTTTATAAAACTCTTTAGCCATATAGTATGAAACCCATACAGTTTGTGAAGGATTGCTTATATGGTAGCTTGATATTCCTGCATCATTCCACAATTTCATCGTTGAAATTCCACTATATATATCACTATTTCCAAGCATTGCTACATCTATTGTATTTTTAGGTTCATTATAAATTCCCTTAATTCTTCTTGAAGCACCTCCAGTAGCATCTGACCATTTAGGAATAAATATTTTATTAAGAACACTGCAAATAAATATTGCTATTATACCAAAAACTATTACTTTAAATATTATATTTATAAATTTTTTATATTTTTTCATTTTTTTATGCCCCTTCTAAGCAATGCCTATTATACTATTGTTTGCTATTTAATGCAACAATTATTCTACATAAAAAAGGACATCTTTTAGATGTCCTTTAATGAATTCATTATCTATATGATAAATTATTTTTTGTTTACTAAATCTTTTAATGCTTTTCCAGCTTTGAATACTGGAGCTTTTGATGCTGGTATTTTTATTTCTTCTTTAGTTTGTGGGTTTCTACCTTTTCTAGCAGCTCTTTTTCTAACTTCGAAAGAACCGAAACCAACTAATTGTACTTTTTCTCCTTTAACTAATGCATCAGTAACAACATCTATAAATGCGTTTAATGTTTCTTCTGCACTTTTTTTTGTGTCTCCTGTTTTTGCAGCCATTGCTGCTACTAAATCAGATTTGTTCATTTAATTTACCTCCTAAAAAGTTTGAAATATGTAGAATTTACTTCTACACTAGCATTATTCGTCATAATAAAATAAAATCCTTCTTTTTTTTCGAACTTTTTTCTTTACACCCTTTAGTTCTGTAAGAATACAGGCAATTTTTGTAAATTGTTTTCTTATTCTTTATTTTCTTCTTTCTTATATATACCAATGGTTTCAACCATTTTATTTATCTTTTGACCATATGGAATCATTAGTATTTCTTCTTTTGTAAATATTTTTAGTATTATTACCATTATTAAATAAATTATTACTGCAATTACTAAAGCAAGTAAAGTAGCAATTTTTTCTGATATTACTAAAAGTAATAATGTGTATATATAGTAAGAACATACGCACATTGCAAATGTAGCAATCACTGGTTTTAATATAAATTTCTTAAAATTCAATTCTAATTTTATTGTCTTTCTTAAAATCAAAAAGCTTAACAAAAATGCAAAGAAGTTGTTTATTACAGATGCTATTGCTGCTCCGTTTACTCCAAAAGCAGGATTTGGAACTAATATTAAATTAAATATTAATTTTAATGCCACTCCTATAAAAGAGGTAACTGCTGGTACAATTATTCTTCCTAATCCTTGTAATGCTCCATTTGTAGTTTGCATTAAAACTGCAAATATAATTGTTAAAGAAAATATTTGTAATAAAAATCCTCCATCTGTTGCATTTGGAAACAATAAATTTATTATAGGTTGTGCAAATACCATCATTCCAAATGTACAAGGAAGCCCTATTATCATTGTGGTTAATAATGAAAACGATATTCTTTTTCCTGCTGTTTTTGTATCTTTTTTTGCCATTAATCCTGAAACTGATGGTACTAAAGCAGTAGCAAATGCTATATTAAAAGATAGCGGTAGTGTTGCTAATGTATCTACTTTTCCAGATAGTATTCCATATTGTGCTTTAGCTACGGCGTCTGGTAAAAATGTTTTCAAACCTTTTACAACAGTTACTATATCTACAATTTTAGATAAAGTAGACATTATTGCACTTAGTGTAATTGGTATTGAAACAATAAGTATTCTTTTTACAATTCTTTTTACTCTTTCTTGTTTAGAATTTATTGTATTTTTTATTTTTGGTGCAACAACTTTCTTAAAGTTTCTATAATACAATAATATGTATAAAAAGCTTAATAATACAGACAATGTAGTAGCTAAGTTTGCTCCTGCAGCCATTAGTGTTGTATCTAAATTTGTTCTTATTCCTATAAGTTCAACTGCCGAAATAGTAATTGTTGTTTTAAATACTTGTTCTAAAGCTTGTGCTTTTGCTGTAACAGATACTTTATCTAAACCATTAAAATATCCTCTTATAACAGATGCAATTGTAACAAATGTTATAGATGGTGAAAGCACTTGCAATGATAAAGTTGCTTCTGGTACCTCAATTGCATTTGCTATTGTACTAGCTCCTAAGAACAGTATTAAGGTTCCAGCAAAACCTATTAGTCCAAATGTAACTAAAGCAATTCTAAATACTCTATGTGCACCTTTATAATCTTCGAGTGCAACCTTTTCTGATATTAATTTTGCTATTGCATTTGGAACTCCTATAGATGAAATTGTAAGAAGCATTGCATAAATTTGATATCCACTTCCATATATTCCATTTCCTATATCTCCAAATCCTTTTTTATTTGTTAAAAATATTTTAGAAACTAATCCTAATATTTTTATTAAAACTTGAGAAAGCATTAAAGATAAAACGCCTAACATAAATCCATCTTTCTTCTCAATTTTTTTTGTCTTTTCCATTTTTATTGTTCCTTCCATTTTATTCTTTTATATATTGTATTTTGTTATTTAATAATTATATTCATATTAGATATTTTATTCAAGTAAAAATCATAAATTTTTAATATAATTAATATTTAGAATTGTATTTGTCCGTATATAAAAATTAATTTAAATCCTTTGAAATATATTCAAAAATTCAAATTTCAAACTCAAAACGCCAAATACAATATTTATTATACATTTTTCACTAAAAAGTATTGTATTTTTGCGCATTTTATAAGATAATATATATGATTATTTATTTTAGAGGAGTAATAAAAATGAAATTTTTTGATAAATTTTTAAAATTTCTAAAAACTGATAGAAATACTTTTTTAACATATATTCTAACAGTAATAACAATTTACTTAGCAGTAGACAGATTGGTAGAAATGTTACTAATGTTTTTAACTGGTGTATCGGTTTCTTATTGGGGTCCTATACAATACACATTAGCAATTGCTTGTCCAATATTTGCATTTCTATTTTCTGGTTCATCATCATTTGTAAAAGCTGCTGATATGAAAATTCCTTTCTTTTATATGTATTGTATTGCACTTTACATTATAGGAATTTCTATGGTAGTACAATGGATGAACTTAATATGTTGGTTATTGTTTATGGCAACACCTGGATATGTTAGTGTAATATCTAATTTTTCTAATTTAGTACAACCAGCATTTCAATCAATTGCAGTATATTTACCACTTGTTACTTTTTATCCTTTATTCAAAAAGTTATTTACTTGGATTAATGATACAAAAGATTTAAAAGATTCTATAAAAGATTATGGTGGTATAAACTTATCTGATAAAAAGGAAAATACTGGTGCTTATTCTGTAGAATTACCTTTATATGCTAATAAAGATACTGGAAAAACAATCTCTCTTACAGAACAAGGAAGATTTCAATCTGTATTTGTATGTGGTGTTTCTGGAAGCGGAAAAACATCTATGTTATTTGAACCTATGATGGCAAAAGATATTGAAAAAAAATCATTTTTCAAAGAGGCTTCTAAAGAATTAGGATTTACAGCATTAAAAACAAGAATAGCAACATTAAAATACCCATATGATAATAAATATTTAAACGAAAATTTCAATTTAAATATGCTTACCCCTACTTATGGCAAAGAAAAAGTACTTAAAGCATATTTAAAGAAAATGATTCTAGGTGAATCATCTGATGGAATAGTATACAAAAATATAGGTTTTACTTCTATTTCTCCAGATTATGAATCTACATCAAGAATTTTAGAAGTAGCAAACAATTATAATATACCTGTAAATTTAATAGATCCTTCAAATCCTGATTCACCAGGTTTGAATCCATTCGCTTTTGATGATCCTGTAAAGATAGCAATTATAATTTCTTCAGTATTGAAAGAAATGTATACATATGCTGGAACAGATTTAGAAGAATCTTTTAGGCAAAATGTTACTCTACAAGCAGTAGAAAATATTTCTATATTATTAAAAGAAATGTATCCTAGATTACATGGAGATGACCTTCCAACATTAGAAGATATGCTAAATATGTTTAATGATTTTAGCTTAGTTGAAAAAATGTGTAAACAATTAGAAGAAATACCAGAACTTGCAAAACAATATTCTTTACAATTAGGATATTTCAAAAAGAATTTCTATGCAAATGGTTCAAATAAATCTGATACAGAAAAATATATTAGTGCTGCTACAACTCAATTAGATACATTATTAAGAGTAAAAGGTGTTAAAGATATTTTATGTAATAGAACAAACAACTTAAACTATGACCAAGTGTTAGCTAATGGTGAAATAACCTTAGTATGCACAAGGCGTGGTGATTTAGGAGCAAGTGTGCATACAGCTTTCGGTTTATTCTTCTTATTACTAATGCAATATTCTGTTTTAAGAAGACCAGGAAACGAAAAAAATCGTGTACCACATTTCTTATACATTGATGAATTTCCAGATTTCATAACACATGCAACAACAAATATGTTTACACTTTATAGAAAATATAGAGTTGGAATTATAATTTCTGCACAAAATTTAAGACAACTTGGAGAACAAAAACGAGGCAAATATAGAGAAACAATACTTGCCAACTGTGCAAATAAATTTGTATTTGGAAATAACACACCAGAAGATAATGAATGGTGGGAATTAGAACTTGGTCAGAAAAGAGAATGGACATTTAAATATAATTATGATACAGAAAAAGTTCAATATGATTCAAAGTACGGTGATGCTTTATTCAAATGGAAGCAAAATTATTCAGCTGGTAAAGTACAATCTTTAAAAGCTAAACAATGTATGTATAAAGTTAGAGATCTAAATGGTAAAAACTCTGTTGGAATTATGAAAGTAGACTTTTTAGCTAGTAAGTATAGTGAACCTCATTTAAGTAAGCAATATAACTTTGCTAAATTTACTACTGGATTCTCAACTGAAAACGAAAAGCCAGAAAAAGATAAATTTGATCTAAAACACTTACAATTTGATAAAGCTCCTAATGGAGATGTAGATCCTATAAAAACAAATACAACAGATTCAAAATTTTTAATTGATAATGAAGATGCAATTATATTTGATATAAATAGAAAAAACAATAAAAATTAAAAAGCAAAAAATAAATATGAAGATGAATTCTTCATATTTATTTTTTTATTTTTTCTATCGTTTTTGTATAATCTTTTGAATTTACTATTGCTGTTCCTGCAACAATTATATTTGCTCCTGCTTCTTTTAACTTTTCTACATTTTCTAAATTTACTCCACCATCAACTTCTATATCTATATCAATATTATTATTTTCAATATATTCTTTTATTTTTTCTACTTTTTCTATTGTGCTTGGTATTAACTTTTGTCCACCTTTTCCCGGCTCTACTGTCATTATTAATACACTATTTAGATATGGTAAATATTTGTATAGTTCTTGTGTGCTTGTATTTGGCTTTATTGCCATTCCAACTTTTATATGGTTATCATGTATATATCTTATTATTTCTTTTGCTTGTTTCTCATTCTCGCAAGCCTCAAGATGAAATGTTATTGTATTAGGTTCATATGCTATATAAGAATCTACAAATATTTTTATATCTTTTACCATCAAATGAATATCTAATGGTATGTTTGAAATTTGTTTTATCTGTCCCACATATTCTTGCATTAACTCTATTGTATTATTTTCTACAAATTTTCCATCCATTACATCTATATGAAAGTAATTTGTTTTTGCCACTTCTAAATTATAAAACACTCCTAATGAATTTTCCTTATCTGCTGACAATATTGATGTTGATACTTCTACCATTTATGTTCCTCCCTATCTTTCAATTCTTCATATATTTTTTTATAATTATTATATCTTGATTCTGTTATATCTTTTCCTACATTACTTTTTATAGCACAGTTTTCTTCTTTTACATGTGTGCAATCTAAATATTCACATTTATTAGCATATTTATTAAATTCTTTAAAATATTTATATAATTCTCTATACTCTATTTCATACACATCAAATGTTGAAAATCCTGGTGTATCAGCAATATATGTATTTTCTTCTACTTTATATAACTTTGTTGAAGTTGTTGTATTTTTTCCTTTTTTATTTTTATGACTTACTTCACCTTCTTGAGTTAATACTTCTTCAAAAATTCCATTAATTAATGTTGATTTTCCAACTCCAGAATTTCCTGAAAACACACTAACATTGTTTTTTAAAATATCATTTACTTCTTGTATATTGTTTCCTAAATCCTTTGCATTTGTTTGTATAACTTTATACCCAATATTTGAATATATTTTTTCTATTCTTTCTGCGACTGCACTATCTAAATCTATTTTGTTTATTATTATAACTGGTTCAATATTTAAGAATTCTGCAAATGCTAGTTGTTTATCTAGCATTAATAAATCTGGACTTGGTTTTTTTGCAGATACTACTAAAATAAGTTTTGTAACATTTGCAATTTTAGGCCTTTTAATATATGATGTTCTATTCAAAACTTCCAATATTGAGTTATTTTCATTATCTATTTTTACAATATCTCCAACAACTGGTTTTATATCCTTATTTTTAAATATTCCTCTAGATGTGCATTCTATTATTTTATTGTTATCTAATTCTACATAAAATAAATTAGAGATTATTGTTATTATTCTTCCTTCTACTACCATATTTCACCCTATGTTATAAAATTCAAGAAATGGCTATAATAAAACCATTTCTTATATTAATTATTCTATATTACATGTTTCTCCATAAGTTAGCTTACCCTCTCCATATACAGAAGATTTTGTATTATTAGTTCTAATAAGTACCCTTACCTTTGCAGTTCCTTGCCCTGATGTACCAGGTTTTCCCGCTTCATAATCAATACTATCTAAACTTTCTGAATAAGTATAATTTCCAACATAATAATTAGTTCCGTTTATCTCAACATCTACTATAATTTCTTCTCCCTCTTTAAATGGTGATTTACTTGGTATTATTGAACTCAAATGAATCACTATTTTTGATTGCTTATTTTGTTTTCTTTTATTAACTGTTATTGTTATTGTTGAATTTTTATCTACTTCTGTTCCTGCTTCTAAGCTTTGTTTTACAACTACCCCATCATCTTTTGTTGTATCTTCTGTGCTTGCAACTGTTTTTAATTTTAATCCAGTATCTTTTATTGCTGTTTTTGCTTCATCTTCTGTTTTTCCAAGTAAATCTGGTACTGTTACCTTTTCTATTCCTTTACTTACTTTAAGGTTTATTGTTTCTCCTGCATCTATTTCTTCATTTTCTTTTACACTCTGTTCTACTACATAGCCAGCTTCAACTTTATTATCATAAACTTCTTCTATTGATACTTTTAAACCTAATGCTTCTAATTTACTTTTAGCTTCTTCTTGTGTTAGTCCAACAACTTTTTCCATTTTTACAGTATTACTTCCTAAACTTACTACTACTGTTATTGTACTTCCTTCTTTTATTTTATAGTTAGGCATATAAGTTGGGTCTTGAGATATAATATATCCTGCTGGTATATCTTTATTATACTCTTCTGATCCTTTTTTATATTTCAATTTTAATCCTTCTACTTCACTTTGAGCTATTGTTTGTTCTTTTCCTACTAAATCTGGAATTTGAACATCTTTTTTAGTAACTAAGCCTAATATAAGATTTGTTACTAAAATAGTAATAACAAATAACAATATAGAGCCTATAACTATAGATAGTGCTTTATGTTTTTTTATAAAAGCTGTAAATTTATTTTTACTTTTTTCTTCCTCTTCTTTATTTTCATCATTTCTTGCTTCTCTTTTAGGTGTTTCTGTATAAATTGTAGATATTCTTTGTGTTGGAAAGTCTGTTGTTTTTTCTGATACTACAAAATCTTCATTAGGATTTTTTAAAGCTTTACTTAAATCTCTTAACATTTCAGTTGCATTTTGATATCTTAGGTTTACATCTTTTTGCATTGCTTTCATTATAATATCATTTACTGCCTTAGGTACATTAGGATTAACTTTCATTGGTTCTATTGGTTTTTCTTGCATATGTTTTAACGCTACAGAAACTGGAGTATCTGCATTAAATGGTACTTTTCCAGTTACCATTTCATACAATACAACACCTAAAGAATATAAGTCAGATTTAGCATCTGTAAATCCTCCTCTTGCATGTTCTGGTGAAAAATAATGTACAGAACCTATTGTTGTTCCAAAAGCTGTTATAGTTGAATTTGATACTGCTTTTGCTATTCCAAAGTCTGTAACTTTAGCAATACCATCCTCTGTTATTATTATATTATGTGGTTTTATATCTCTATGAATTATATTATTCTTATGAGCAGTTTCTAATGCTGAGGCTATTTGAATAGCTACATTTAATGACCATTTCCAAGAAAGTGCTCCATCCTCATTAATTATTTCTTTTAATGTTTTTCCTTTAATTAATTCCATAACAATATAATGAATATTGCCTTCACTTCCAACATCATACACAGAAACTATATTAGGGTGTGTTAAGCTTGCTGCAGATTGTGCTTCTGTATTAAATCTTTTTACAAATTCTTCATCTGTTGTAAACTCATCTCTTAGTACTTTTACAGCTACAAATCTGTTCAAAACATGACATTTGGCTTTATATACTGTAGCCATTCCACCATTTCCTATATTTTCTAATATTTCATATCGATTTCCTAATAATCTACCTTCTAAATTCATAGTAACCTCCAAATATTTTAGACTTTTGATCTTTAACAACAATTAACTATAACTACTGTTATATTATCTAGTCCTCCTGCTTCATTTGCTTTTTCTACTAATTTTTCACTTGCTTTTTCTATATCTTCATTAATAATTTTTAATATTTCTTCATCATTTACCATATTTGTTAATCCATCTGATGTAATAACAATAATATCATCTTTTAAAAATCCTTTTACTGTTACTATTGGTTCAACAAAAGATGTACATCCCAATGCTTTAGTAAGCATATTTTTCTTAGGATGGCTTCTTGCTTCTTCCTTAGTAATTGTTCCATCTTTTAATAATTTTTGTACATAGCTGTCATCTACTGTTAGTTTTCTTATAATATTTTTTCTAATTCTATAAACTCTACTATCACCAATATGACCTATATAAATCCTATTTTCACATGCAAGAACAACTTCTATTGTTGTTCCCATTCCTTCCAGTGATTTATCTTCTTTTGATTTTTCATATACAACCATATTAGCATATTCAATTGCATTTTTTACAAGGTTTTGTAATTCTTCTTTACTATGCTCTGTTTTAACAAAATTGTTTTCTATATAGTTTTTAGCAGATATAATGGCAAGCTTACTAGCAATTTCTCCACCATTGTAGCCTCCCATACCATCTGCAACAATATATAGACCAACGGTTTCACTTGGTTGAGAAACATAATAAGAATCTTGATTCATATCTCTTGCTTTACCAATATCTGATTTAGCAAAAACCCTCATACAGACTTTTCTCCTGTTCTATAAATTTTTTCTTCTTAGCTGTCCACAAGCTGCATCAATATCAGAACCTAATTCTCTTCTGATTGTTGCTGTTATCCCATTTGCATTCAAATAATCTCTGAATTTTATTATATTTTCATTTGTACTCTTAATATATTGCCCATTTTCTATTTTATTTATAGGAATTAAATTAACATGACACAACATTCCTTTTAAAAGTTTAACTAATTCTTTTGCATCTTCTAAATTATCATTATTATCCTTTGCTAATGCATATTCAAAAGATATTCTTTTATTAGTCTTTTTTATATAATATTTACATGCTTTCATTAATTCTTCTATATTATATTTATTATTTATTGGCATCATTTTACTTCTTTTCTCATCGTTTGTAGCATGTAATGATATAGACAAAGTAAATTGATAATCTCTATCTGCTAATTCATATATTTTAGGAACAATGCCACTTGTTGAAATACTTATATGCCTAGCACCTATATTTAATCCTTTTGGATTATTTAATATATTAATAGCCTTTAAAACATTATCATAATTATCTAATGGTTCTCCAATTCCCATGAATACAATATTAGATATTTTAGTTTTTTCATCTCTTTGTACTGCTAAAATTTGTTCTACAATTTCTCCACTTGTTAAATTTCTGATAAATATAATTCCTGTAGAAGCACAAAATTTGCATCCCATTTTACAACCTATTTGTGAAGAAACACATATTGTTTTACCATGATGATATTCCATAAGAACTGTTTCTATAGCATTTCCGTCCAAAACATCGAATAAGTATTTCTTTGTTCCATCTACGGACTCTTGCTTTTTAAGTATTTTAAAATTGTTTAAAGTAAATTCTTTTTTTAATTTTTCTCTTAATTCTAATGACAAGTTAGTCATGTCATCAAATGAAGTTACCTCTTCTTGATACAACCATTTAAATACTTGTTCTGCTCTATATGACTTCTCACCTATTTTAATAAATTCTTCTTTTAGCTCGTCTAGGTTATAATCTTTTATATTTTTCATTTATTTTTTCTTCCTTTAAAAAGTCATTATTTCTTGTATTTATATTTTCCCTAGATAACTTATACCACAACATCAATATTTTTGCAATAGATTTTGTTAAAGTTCATATATTAGCAACGGGCGGACACATATTTTAATTAATAGTGAATAGTTAATAATTAATAATTTAGATGTGTTTGGTGTTTAGTATTTTGTATTTTGATATACAAATTGCTTCAAAGAAATTTCTCTATACAGCCAAATACCAAATTCTAAATACTAATTACAATAAAAAGTGCTCAAAATGTAGGCTGAATTTTTTAAATTTTTGAACATTTTTTTATATACTTTAATATTCTATTATGAGGTGTTGTTTATGTATAAATTAGCTATTGTTGGTGCTACTGGTTTAGTTGGTAAAACCATATTAAAAATATTAGAAGAAAAAAATCTTCCTATATATGAATATGTTCTTTTTAGTTCTAAAAAATCTGCTGGTAAAATAATTAATTTTAAAGGTAAAGATTATACTGTTAGGGAATTAACTATTAATTCTTTTGTTCAAGAACATTTCGATTTTGCTATTTTCTCTGCTGGTGGATATACTTCTAAACTAAATTCTCCTATTGCTGCTGAACATGGGTGTATTGTAATTGATAATAGTAGTGCTTTCAGAATGGATCCAAGTGTACCTTTAGTAGTACCAGAAGTTAATCCTGAAGATATAACGAAAAATAATGGAATAATTGCGAACCCAAATTGCTCTACTATTCAAGCTGTTTTACCATTAAAAGTTCTTGATGATAATTACAAAATCAAAAGAATTGTATATTCTACATATCAAGCTGTTTCCGGTGCTGGTATTTATGGTATTAAAGATTTAGAAAATGGTATTAAAGGTTTACCTAATGAAAAATTTCCACACCAAATTTATAATAATTGTCTGCCACATATAGATGATTTTTTAGATAATGGCTATACAAAAGAAGAAGAAAAAATGATAAATGAAACAAGAAAGATATTACATAAGCCAGATATGCCAATCACTGCTACTACGGTAAGAGTTCCTGTTTTTAATTGCCATAGTGAAAGTATTAATATAGAACTAGAAAATGATTTTACTTTAGATGATGTTAGAAAAAAGTTAAAAAGTTTTAATGGAATAAAAGTTATCGATGATATAAAAAACAATTTATATCCTCTTGCTTGTAATTGTTCGGGTTTTGACGAAGTTTTTGTTGGTAGAATAAGAAGAGATAATAGTGTTAAATATGGATTAAATTTATGGGTAGTTGCTGATAATATTAGAAAGGGTGCTGCAACTAATGCAATACAGATATTAGAAAAAATGATAAAAAATGGTGTCAATGGATAAGATTTGGGCGGACACAGAGTTCCGCCCTATATATATGATAATTTATTAACAACATAATCAATTTCGTCTTTTGTATTTTCTTTTCCTAAAGAGAACCTTATTGTCCCTGATGCTTCCTCTGCATTTAGCCCTATTGCAGTTAATACATGAGATGGTAAGCTATCTCCAGTTGAGCAGGCAGATCCAGCTGATGCGCATATTCCAAATTCATCTAATTTTAGCAATATATCTAAAGAATCTTTACTTAAAAAAGTTACATTTATATTTCCTGGTAATCTTTTTTCTAAATCTCCATTTATTTTTATTTTGTCAAAATTGTCCGTTAATTTTTTTATAAAATAATTCCTATTATCTAATATCTGTTTATTATTTTTTTCCAAATTACTATTAGCCAGTTTAATAGCTTCTGCCAAACCAACTATGCCAGCTATATTTTCTGTTCCGCTCCTTTTTCCCTTTTCTTGATGTCCTCCGTCTTGTACTCTTTCAAATTCTATTCCTTTTTTCACATATAATGCTCCCATACCTTTTGGGCCATAAAACTTATGTGCTGATAAAGATAAAGCATCTATTCCTAATTCTTCAACATCAATCTTTACATTTCCTGCTGCTTGAACTGCATCTGTATGAAAAATTATATTATGTTTTTTTGCTATTGTAGATATTTCTTTTATTGGTTGTATTGTTCCTATTTCATTATTTGCAAACATTATACTAATTAAAATTGTATTCTCTCTAATGCTTGCTTGTAGCTCTTCTAATTTTACAAAACCTTTTTTATCTACATTTAAATAGCTTACTTCATATCCTTGTCTTTCCAAGGTTTTGCAGCTATTTAAAATAGCTGGATGTTCTATTTTAGATGTTATTATATGTTTTCCTTTATTTCTATTAGCATATGCTATTCCTTTTAATGCTAAATTATCGCTTTCACTGCCACAGCTTGTAAAATATATTTCTTTTGCGCTACAATTTAATTCTTTAGCAACCATGCTTCTTGCATTTTCTACTATTCTCTTATTTTGTCTCCCTATTGCATACATAGATGATGGATTTCCATAACTTATATTAAAATATGGCAACATCTTTTTTAATACTTTTTCATCAACATATGTAGTAGCACAATGGTCTAAATATATTATTTTTTGCATAAAAAAATCACCTCATATCTTTATTAATAGTATGAGATGATTTTAAATTTTATTATTTATTTACTAAATTTGTTTAATAATTTCTCTATAGAAATTATTTCTTTTTCCCCTGTTCTAACATTTTCTAATTCAACTTCACCACTTTTTACTTTATCTCCTAAAACTGCCATATAAGGTGTTCCAAGAATTTTACAATCTTTTATTTTAGCTCCAATTGAATTTAAGTTCCTATCATCTAGTATTGCTTCTATTCCATTATTTAAAAGTGTGCAATACAATTCATTAGCTTCTTTTACTTTTTCTTCATTATCCATTTTAGGAATAATTTGTATTTTGTATGGAGCAACACTTTCTGGCAATACAAATCCTTGTACTTTACCATTTTCATCTTTTAAAACAGATTCTTCATAAATAGTAGCAACTGTTCTACTAACACCTATTCCATAACATCCCATATAATATAGTGCTGGTTTTCCGTCTTCTGCTATGTATGTTCCATTCATGGTTTCTGAATATTTAGTTCCTAATTGGAATATATGTCCTAATTCTATTGCTCTTCTTTTCTCTAATTTTGAAATATCAGTAATATTATATTCTTCTTTTAAATATTGTTCATAATTTTCTCTTTCTAATATTTCTGTATTTAAAGCTGTATTTGTTTTTTCATCATAAAGAATTGTATCTTCTCCTATTGGTGATAAAACCATAAATTCTTCTGATTTTTTTCCACCCATATCTCCATTGTCTGCTACAACTGGGATTACATTTAGCCCCATTTCTGTAAACATTTCTAAATATGCTTCTCTTATGTTTTCATATGTCTTTGCTAAGTCTTCTTCTGAACTATTAAAGCTATATGCATCCATCATTGGGAATGTTTTTCCTCTTAGTAAATATCCTCTTGCTCTTATTTCGTTTCTATATTTTTCTCCTATTTGATAAAAAGTTACTGGTAAATTTTTATATGATTTAAGTTTTTCTCTTGCAAATTCTAACATTGCTTCTTCCGCAGTTGGTGCTAAACAAAATCCACCTTTATCTGTACTTATTGTAAACATTGTTCCATCTTCTACATAATGAGAATATCTTCCTGAATCTTTCCATAATTTTTCTGGTTGCAATGTTGGTAATAATACTTCTATACATCCGTGATTATTTAATTTTTCTGTAATAATTTTCTCCACATTTCTTCTAACTAATAGTGGAACATTATTATATGCATATAAGCCTGTACCATATTGTACTAGCTGTCCTGTTTGTAATAATATATCTTGTACTGGATACATTTCATCTAGATTATTTAATTTTATTGTACCCATTCCTGTTTGTGATAATTTCATAATTTACTCCTCCAATTTTATTTTCTAATTTTCATCTTCGTTTAAGGTTTCTTGTTTTTCCCTTTCGGGCATTGGAGCCTCTATATTTTTTTCTTCTACAATATCGTCTATAACAATTTGTTGGTTTTCATCTAATTTATATCTTGGTAATTCTGGTAGTTCGTCTAAAGAAGAATATCCAAACATCCTTAAAAATTCTTTAGTTACTTTATAAGTTGTAGGTCTTCCCGGTAAATCCAATCTTCCTGCATCTTCTATTAAATTATGATCTAATAATTTATATATTGTTCCATCAGAATTTACTCCTCTTATGCTTTCTATTTCTGCCCTAGTAATCTTTGGATTATATGCTATAATAGCTAAAGTTTCTAAAGCTGCTTGTGATAAATTAGGTTTGTTTCTTTTATCTATTATTTGATATATATAATCGTAATTTTCTTTTTTAGAACATAATTGATATCCATTATTTACTTTAATTATTTCTATTCCTCTTCCTTGTTCTTCAAAATCTGCTTTCATGCTTTCGATTATTTCTTCAGTATCTTTTGGGGTTAATTCTAAAACTACTGATAGTTCTTCTACCGAAATATCTCTTCCAACAGCAAATAAAATTGATTCAATTACTTGTTTTGCTTTATTTATATCCATTTGTTACCTCTCTTTAAATATATACTATTTTATCTCAAATAGCCTAATTAGTCAATATTTATTGTTTATAGTTGAATTTTTTATTATATTATGCTAATATTTATTTATAAATTAATTAAATGAGGTGAAGGATATGGATGAAACTCCTAAAAAAATAGAGATAGTTAATGGAAACGGAAAAGATTTAAATATTTCCGAGGTTTCTTCACATTTAAATATAGCTAAACCAAAAATAAAAGACGAAGATGAAAAGAAACAAAGAATTGTAGTTCCTCAAAACAAAAAGAAATCTAAATAAAACAAAAAAATCAATCAGTAAAATGATTGATTTTTTCTCTGTAGTTTGAACAGATTTTTTATTGGTAGCGAGAAATGGATTCGAACCATCGACCTGCCGGGTATGAACCGGATGCTCTAGCCAACTGAGCTATCTCGCCATAAGCAATGTATATATTATAATTTGTTTTGCTTTATTTGTCAAGAAAAAAGAAATAATTTTAAATTATTTCTTTTATCTATCTCTTTCTTCTTTATCTTTTTCTGTTATAATTTCTTCTACTTTTACTTCTTTTTGTAATTGTTTTCTCATTTTATCTAATGTATCTTTCTTTAATCCATTAGAAAATCCACCATTTTTAGATGATTTGCTGCTTTCTGATACCATAGGCTCTTCTGTGCTTTTTCCCATATTATCCACATTTTTTTGTGCATTTAATAAATTAGGATCTGTTGTTTCTTCAATCTCATCATCTTCTATAGATGTTCCAGATAATTTATTTATGATTTTTTTTATATTATCTTTTATATTCTTTACTATTTGCGCCATATTTTCAACTTAATATTTAAGTTGTTTTCACCTCTCTATTATTAATATAAATATTACATGAATATTATACCACACATTTACAAAAAATGCAAATTTTCTAGTTCATATAGTCTTTTAGTTTCTTACTTCTGCTTGGATGTCTTAATTTTCTTAATGCTTTTGCTTCTATTTGTCTTATTCTTTCACGAGTTACATCAAATTCTTTTCCTACTTCCTCAAGTGTTCTTGCTTTTCCATCTTCTAAACCAAATCTTAGTTTTAATACTTTTGCTTCTCTTGGTGTTAATGTATTCATTACTTCTTCTAATTGTTCTTTTAACATTGTGTAAGCTGCTGCATCTTGTGGAGCTGGTGAATCATCATCTTGTATAAAGTCTCCTAGGTGGCTGTCATCTTCTTCTCCTATTGGTGTTTCTAAAGATACTGGATCTTGAGCTATTTTTTGTATTTCCATAACTCTTTCTACTGGCATTTCTAGTTCTTCTGCTATTTCTTCTGGTGATGGTTCTCTACCAAGTCTTTGTAGTAGTAATCTAGATGTACGAATTAATTTATTTATTGTTTCTACCATATGAACTGGTATTCTTATTGTTCTTGCTTGGTCTGCTATTGCTCTTGTAATTGCTTGTCTAATCCACCAAGTTGCATAAGTACTAAATTTATAACCTTTTGTGTAGTCGAATTTTTCAACAGCTTTAATTAACCCCATATTTCCTTCTTGAATTAAATCTAAAAATAGCATTCCTCTTCCAACATATTTTTTAGCTATACTAACAACTAATCTTAAGTTAGATTCTGATAATTTTTTCTTAGCTTCTTCATCACCGTCTAAAACTTTTTGTGCTAGTTCTAATTCTTCTTCATAGGTTAATAATGGTATTTTTCCTATTTCTCTTAGATACATTCTAACTGGGTCATCTACATTTACCCCATCTATTACTGCAAAACTTGCATCGTCTACTTTTATATCTTCAACTTCTTCTAAATCTTCTAAGTCTGGTTCTTCCTCTTCAAAATCATCTTTTAGAATATCTACACCCATTTCTTCAAATTGGTCAAAAACTTTATCTATTTGTTCTGGATTTATATTGTCTAATTTAGTAGCTAATTCAGCATAAGTCATTTTACCATCTTTTGCTTTTTCTACTATATCCTTTACTTCATCTTTTATCTGTTCTTCTGTTTTTGTAGTTTCTTCTTTAATTTCAGGTTTCTTTTCTTTCTTAGTCTCAGCTTTTTTATTAGAAACTTTTTCTTCTTTTTTTGATGCTTTTTCTTCCACATTTTCTATTTCTTCTATTACTTCTTCTTTTTTCTTTCTTCCCATTTAATTAACCTCCTATTTCATTTTAGCAAGTTTAATAATCACTTCACTTAATTGGTTTTCTAAACTTACTATTTCTTCTTTAGTTAATTTTTCGTCTTCTAATTTACTTAGAATTTCGTTCTTCTTGTTTATAATTTTTTCTTTTTCATAAATATTTAAAATGTCTATAATAGCTTTATTTATGTCTGTAATATCATAGTCATCAGACATTATTTTTGTAATCTGATTTAATATTTCTTCATCTTGAATAGAATTTAACAAATTGTTAATATTACTATCTCCTTTTTCAAATTCATCATACAAAATTTTTGCTATTTTTTTATTTATTTCATATTTAAAATCGTTTACTGTTATTACATTTTTTAAGCTTTGATATGCATGTACTTCTTCATTTAATAATAAAGATATTATCATATTTTCTCTTCTAATAATTGCATCACTTATATTAGTTTCTGTTTTTTCTTGTTTATGCCTTATTACAGGTATTTTTCTTTCTAATACTTTACTATCTTTTGCATCTGCATATTGTAGTTTATTTGTTTGAGCATATATTGCTTCTTTTGATACTCCATATTCTTTTGAAATTCTTTCTATATAAACTTCTTTTTCTATATGGTTGTCCACTTTAGATAAAATTTTTGAAACTTCATTTAAAAATTTTATTTTGTCACTAGCAGTATTAATATTCAATGTTCTTTTTAGCATCTTTACTTTAAATTCTACTAAGGATATAGCATTATCAACACATCTTTCAAATCTTCCTGTTCCATTTTTTATAACATATTCATCTGGGTCTTTAACAGTTGGATCATCTAACTGTAATACTCGAACATCGTATCCTAGTTTTTGTAATATTTCTAATCCTCTCATTGTAGCTGCTTGTCCAGCACCATCTGCATCATATCCTATAATAATTTGTTTTGCATATTTACCTAATAATCTTCCTTGGTGTTCTGTTAAAGCTGTTCCTAATGATGCCACCACATTATTAATACCTCTTTGATATAACGAAATTGCATCCATGTAGCCTTCTACAATTACAATCTTATCTGTTAGATTTCTTTTGGCAACATTTAACCCAAAAAGATTTCTTCCTTTACTATATACAATGTTTTCTGGAGAGTTAATATATTTAGGCTTAGAATCATCTAATACTCTACCTCCAAAAGCAATTACTCTATCTCTAACATCTTTTATTGGAATCATAAATCTCTTTCTAAATCTATCGATGAACTGCCCGTTATCATTTTTTAGTATTAAACTTGATGCTAACATTTCTTCTTCGGTATAACCTTTTTTTACTAGTTCTCTATAAAGCTCATCAAATTTTCCTGCATAACCTATTGTAAATGTTTTTAAAGTTTTGTTGTCTAATTTTCTTTTTTTTACATAATCTTGTGCAATTTTAGAAGTTGGTTTATATAAATTTTCATGATAAAATTTAGCTGCTATTTGATTAATTTCGTAAACTTTTGCCTTTAATTTTTCTTTTTTTGCATCTCCTGCATTATCTAAAGTTGGTAATACTATATTAGCCCTGTCAGCTAATATTTTAACACTATCAACAAATCCTATGTTTTCTATTTTGCTCATAAAATGAAAAACATTTCCACCTGCCCCACATCCAAAGCAATGAAAGATTTGCTTATCTGGTGAAACAGAAAAAGAAGGCGATTTTTCTTTGTGAAATGGACATAAACCAAAAAAGTTTCTACCGCTTCTTTTTAATACTACATATTGTGATATTATATCTACTATATCGTTACTATTTCTAATTTCTTCTAATAATTCATCACTATATCGTACCATTCTTATAAACCTTTCCATTATATATTACTATTCGACAGATAATTTTCAATTCCTTCTTTATGTACACCAATAAATGTTACATTACTAAATTACTTTTAATAATATAATACATATAAATTTTTGTTTTTCCATATTCATTAATAAAATCCCTGGAAAACCAGGGATTTCTTTTGTTTTTATTCTTGTGTATCATCAAATGGAATAAATTTATTAACTACATTTGATAATGATGTTACAGTATCTATATTATCAACTTGAAATTCTTTAAAAGATTGATTGATTTTATTATCTACTATTCCTTCCATTTCTTCATATGATGAATGTTCTGCTAAAACTAATTCACTAACTAAAATTTGTTTAGCATTCATTAACATTTTCTTTTCTCCAGTAGATAAACCTTTTTCTTTTTGTTTGAAACTTAAGTTTCTAACAACATCTGCAACTTCATATATGTCTCCGCTTTTCATTTTATCCATGTTATCTCTGTATCTTTTGTTCCAATTCATTGACATTTCAGTTTGATCTTCTTCTAATACTTCGAAAACTTTTGCTGCTGATGATTTATCTATTATATTTCTAACACCTATTTGTTCAGCTTTGTTTGTTGGTACCATTACTTTAACTTCGCCAGGCATTTTTAGAATATAGTAAGATTGTTTCTCTCCTAAAATATCTTTCTCCTCTATTGCATCAATTGTTCCAGCTCCGTGCATTGGGTAAACTATATAATCTCCTACATTAAACATGTAAGTCACTCCTTTCAAAAGACATAGTTTAGGACATAAAAAAATAAGATTCGTTATGTAAATATGTAATTATTGCTTTCTTTTGAATCATTATTCTTTTTAATTTCTAACTGTATATATTATACTACATTTTTGGGTAAAAGTCAAAAGATTTGGAAAAAAATTATTTTGTTTTTTCTCCAAATCTTTTGACTTATGTTAATTCAATTTTTTTAATCTTTCTATAACAGTTTCTAGCATTTTTTTATAATTTTCTAGCTTTTCTTTTTCTTCTTTTATTTTTGCTTCTGGTGCTTTATTTACAAAGCCCGGATTTGAAAGCATTTTTTCTCCTCTTGCTACTTCTGCTTCTAGTCTTGTTTTTTCTTTTTCTAGTCTTTCTATTTCTTCTTTAATATCGACTAAATCTTCAAAAGGCATGTATACTTCTATTCCTTTTGCAAGTATACTAATTGCATTGTCTGAAATTCCTGTTTTATCTGTTTGAACTTTTATTTCTTTGCCGAATCCTAGTTTTAATAAGAAATCTTTTGATTTTTCTATTTCTTTTGCATAGTCTTTTGTTACAAATATCAACTCTGCCTTTTTACTTGGATGTATATTCATATTTGCTCTTACATTTCTTATTCCAACTATTATTTCTTTTAGATTTTCTATTGTCTCACTTGCTTTTTCATATTCATCATATTTTTTTGCATTTGGCCAACAAGACATCATTAATTCTTCATCTTTACATTTTGCAAGTTCCTTATATATTTCTGATGTTACAAATGGCATAAAAGGATGCAATAATTTTAATACTGTTTTAAATACTTTATTTAAAACAAAACTTACTTTTATTTTTTCTGATTTATCTTCACTATATAATCTTGATTTTACAATTTCTATATACCAATCACAAAATTCATTCCAAATAAATCCGTAAATATTATCTAGTGCAATTCCCAAATCATATTCTTCTATATTTTTTGTAACTGTTATTATTAGTTCGTTTAGTTTATTTAATATCCATTTATCTTCTATTTTTAATTCTGCTTTATTTGCTTTTACATCTTTACAAAATTCCATAATTTCTTCTTTTGAAGATAAATTATTTATTATAAATTTTGCTGCATTCCATATTTTATTTGCAAAATTTGATGCTTGTTCTAGCTTCTCTGGCATGTATTTTATATCGTTTCCAACTGTTGTTCCTGATATAACAGAAAATCTTAATGCATCTGCTCCATATTTATCTATTACCTCTATAGGGTCAACACCATTACCTAATGTTTTAGACATCTTTCTTCCTTGTGAATCTCTAACCAATCCATGTATTACTACATCTTTAAATGGTATATCTTTCATTTGGTACAAACCACATGTAACCATTCTAGATACCCAGAATGTAATAATATCATATCCTGTAATTAATGTATTTGTTGGATAAAATGTTTTTAAATCTTCTGTGTTTTCTGGCCAGCCAAGTGTTGAAAATGGCCATAGTGCAGAACTAAACCATGTATCTAATGTATCTTCATCTTGATGAAGATGTATACTTCCACATTTTTCGCATTTGCATGGATTTTCTTTTGCAACTGTTATGTGGTTACATTCATCACAATAATATGCAGGTATTCTATGCCCCCACCATAGTTGACGAGAAATACACCAATCTCTAATGTTTTCTACCCAATTTAAATATGTTTTTTCATATTTTTGTGGAACAAATCTTACTTTACCAGATTTTACAGCTTCTATTGCAGGTTCTGTTATTTTTTTCATACTTACAAACCATTGCTCTGAAATTTTAGGTTCTATTGTAGATTTACATCTCTCACATTTTGCAACATTATGTGTATAATCTTCTATACTAACTAATGCACCTAATTCTTTTAATTTTTCTACTATAATTGGTCTTGCATCTATTGCTTTCATTCCTTTTACTTCTGGCATTAAATCAAGCATTATGCAATTATCATCAAACACTTCAATTATTTCTAAGTTATGGTCTAAACCTGCTTGATAATCATTTGGATCATGCGCTGGTGTAATTTTAACACAACCTGTTCCAAATTCTTTTTCTACAAATCTATCTGCTATTATTGGTATTTCTCTATTTACTATTGGTAAAATACAAGTTTTTCCAACTAAATTAATATATCTTTCATCTTCTGGATGTACTGCTACCGCAGTATCTCCAAGCATTGTTTCTGGTCTTGTTGTCGCTATTTCAACATATTTATCTTCATCTTTAATTTTATACCTTAAATGCCATAAGTGAGATGCTTCTTCTTTGTATTCAACTTCTGCGTCTGAAATTGCAGTATGACAACTTGGGCACCAGTTAACCATTCTTTTGCCTTTATAAATTAGTCCATCATTATATAATTTAACAAATTGTTCTAAAACTGCTGCTGACATTCCCTCATCTAATGTAAATCTGTTTCTCTCCCAGTCGCAAGAACATCCAAGCATTCTTTGTTGTTTTTGAATTGTACTACCATATAAATGAGTCCAATCCCAAGCTTCTTTTAAAAAGCCGTCTCTACCTAATTCTTGTTTAGTCTTTCCTTCTTCTTTTAATTTTTGAACAACTTTCATTTCTGTTGATATTGCAGCATGGTCTGTTCCTGGAAGCCATAATGTATTATATCCTTGCATTCTTTTAAATCTAATTAATATATCTTGCATTGTATCATCTAAAGCATGTCCCATGTGTAGCTTTCCTGTTACATTTGGTGGTGGCATCATAATGCAATAGCTTTCTTTTGTTTTATCCATATTAGGTTTAAAATAACCTTTTTTCTCCCATTCCTCATATAATTTTTCTTCAAAATCCTTTGGGTTAAATTTGTCGTTCATATTCATTCCTCCTATATATTAATTTTATTACTGGCGTACACACCTAATTTAATATTATTCATTCTTCACTTTTCTTTATTAACTAAAAAAGATTTTACCCTACATAAGGGCAAAATCTTTTTTGCGGTACCACCTTAATTTATATATAAATCATTATTATATACATCTTAAATAGCTTTTAACACAGCTTACGCGGATATATCTAATTTTATTTTCAATATATCAACTCCAAAGCTACCTTCAGTTTATCTTTCTACAAGAAGCTTTCAGCCAATGACTTCTCTCTCTAAAGTAGCAGTTTTAAACTTACTCCTCTTTTTCTTAGTTTTTTAATATAGCATTATTTTAATACTTTTTTTGAGTTTTGTCAATCATTTTTAGAAACCTGCTGCTGAGAACATCCATCCACCCATATATGCTTGAATACAAGGTACAAGTACAACTAGAACTAAGAATATTAAAAATACACCAACTATTGCATATACTATTTCTGGTAAAACTGCCATAATTTTTGCTATTGTATTATTTATATCAATTTCCATATATTCTAATAGTTTTTCTAGCATTTCTTGTAAATCTGTTTGCATACCTATGTTTAACATTTCTATTATCATTGGTGATGCTAAATTAGATTTTTCAAATGGTTCTATCCAAGATTGTCCAATTAAAATATTATTTATTGATGATTCTATAATAGATCTCATAACATAGTTTTTACTTATATTTTTACTTACTTCTAATGCATCTTGAACTCTTATACCATTTCTTAAGTTTAATAACATCGCTCTAGCAAATCTCAAAAAGTCTAATGAAAATATAAGTTTACCAAATAAAGGCATTGTATATTTAAAATAGTCAAAATTATATCTTCCTTTTGGTGTACGAACATATCCTACTACTGCAACCACAATTGCAGCTATCACTGCAACTGGTACATACCAATATTTTATGAGTTTATCTACAAAGTCTGCAAACCAAAGGGTTATTGCTGGTAATTGTTCTGTTGACCCCAGGCTTTTAAAAACATTTTGTATTATTGGAATAATTACAAGTATACCTACAAATAACAATATTATAATTGCAGCTAATAATGCTATTTTAGGAACTAATATGCTTCTTAACCTTTTATTTAATGCTTCGGTTTCATCTAGATATGCTACTGCTTCTTCTAATGATTGAGTTAAAGATCCTGATAATTCTCCAACTCTTATCATATTAATATATAGGTATGGAAAAACATCTGAATAATATTCCATTGTTGTATACATATTTTCTCCAGCTTCAACACCAGCAAGTATATCTCTTAATATTTCCCTAAATCTAATATTTTCTGTTTTTTCAATAATCGTACTCAATGCATGAATATTATTAAAATTTGCTTTTTTTAGTAAATAAAAGTCTTGTGTAAATATTACTAAGTCCCTTGTAGTTACTTTAGTACTATTGGCAACTAATCTATCATTTAATCTTGCTAAAAAGCCTTTTTGTTTACCTTTTTCCTCTATATTAACATACATATCTGCTGCTTCTAGCATACTAGACACATCATTAATATTTTTCTTATGCTTTGTTTTTGAATAAGATTTGGTTATTCTGTTTCTTTGAACGATACTTATTGGTGTTAGACCATTTCTTATTAGTTTTTTAATAAGAGCTTTTCTATTTATTTCTTCTACTCTGTTTTGTACTATTTTACCATTATCTGTTACAGCTCTATAAACAAAACTTGGCATTATTTATTACCTCCGTACTTATTTTCTTTTATCTTTTTGAATTCTCAATTGCATTATTGTTCTGTTTAAACTCTCTATATTTTTTTCTTCAATCTGAGATTTTGCTTGTTCTAATGTTATTTTTTCATCCACAAAAGCTTTAGCAATTGAATTTACTAAGCCTATACTTCCATTGTCTGAATTACTTTGAATAGCATCTTCCATTTCTGATACACTAAATTTTTCTTTTCTTATAATACCAGATACTATGTTATCAACTACCATTACTTCTGGAATTAATACTAATTTATTCTCTGTATCTGGCAACAATCTTTGTGATACTACTATTTTTAATAAAGATGATAGCAAGTATTTTACTGTAGTTTGGTCAGATATCTCATAAAAGTTTATCATTCTATCAATAGTTTCTGCACATGATTTTGTATGCAAAGTTCCTATTACCAAATGTCCAGATTCTGCTGTTTCAATAGCTGCATCCATTGTTTGTTTATCTCTTATTTCTCCTATAATGACTATATCACAATCTTCTCTTAATGAGTTTTTTACACCATCTCTATAGTTTAAGCAATCTCCTCCAACGCCTACTTCTTTTTGTACTATTACAGATTTTTTAGAAGTATGTTTATATTCTATTGGGCTTTCTAATGATAGTATCTTTTTGTTTTGACATTCATTTATTTCATTAATTAAAGCATTTAGAGTTGTAGTTTTACCAGAGTTTGTTTTTCCTGTTATTAAAATTAAACCTTGTGGTTGATATGTCATTCTCCTTACTATATCTGGTATTCCTAAGCTTTCGTAAGCTGGTAATTCTTTTTTTATTAATCTTAATGTAAAAATTGGAATATCATTTGATAAAGAAATATTTACTCTTAATCTTACATCTTTATATTCATAGGAAGTATCTAATTTTTTTGTTGTTTTAAATATATTATCTTTGTCCAAATTTCCTCTTATTATAAAATCATATATTTCAAACATATCTTCTTCTTTTAATTCTTCATACTTTTCTATGGGTTCTAGTTTTCTAATTATTCTTAACATTGGCTTTATGCCACACAACAAGTGTATATCTGATGCTCCTTTTTCAATTGCAATATCAATTAAATCTTCTATCTGTACCATATTACTTTTTCCTTCCTACATAATTAATAATTTTTTATTTAATTCTTCCATATTTGTTTCACCATTAATAACTTTTCTTATTCCATCAATTTCTAGTGGTTCATATCCGTATTTTAGAGCTTCTCTTTTTATTTTTACAGGTGATTCATTATTTGAAATTAATTCTTTAATTTCTTCATTTATTTGCAATATTTCAAAAACAGCAATCCTGTCTAAATATCCAACATTATTACAATATTTACATCCAACTGCATCATAGGTTTTTTTGTCTTTCATATCAAATTTTATGTCATACTTTTCTTCTATTTTGTTTATAAAATTAAGTTCTTCTTTGTTAAAATCTCTTTCTACTGCACACTTAGGGCATAGTCTTCTTACTAACCTTTGTGAAACAGTTGTTGCAAGTGTACTTGCTATATCATAATTAGAAATTCCAAGTTTTCTTAGTCTTGTAATTACTTCTACTGCATCTATTGTATGAATTGTAGATAATACATAATGACCTGTTTGTCCAGCTTGCATAGAAATTTCGGCTGTTTCTTTATCTCTAATTTCTCCAACTAAAATAATATCTGGATCTTGTCTTAGTATTGTTCTTAAAGCGGATGAAAAATTAATTTTAGGTCCAACTTCTATTTGGTTTAAGCCTTCTATTCTTATTTCTACTGGATCTTCTATTGTAGTTATATTTAACTCTGGTTTATTTAAATAATTAATTATACTGTATAATGATGTAGTTTTTCCTTCTCCTGTAGGTGCTCCCATAATGGTTACACTGTTTCTTTTATTAAAGCATTTTGATATATCTTGATTTTTAGGAAATCCTAACTCATACAATTCTTTAATATTTTGATTTTTCTTTAATAATCTTAATACAAATTTTTCTCCAAATATATTTTTTTGAGAAGAAACACGAATATTATAATCTGGATATAATAAGATTCTACCATCCTGATCTTCTTGTTTTTCTTGGTACATATTTGATATAGCTTTTAATCTACCTATTATTGGAGTTTGTTTTTCTTTTGGTATATCTGTTATTGTATATAATACACCATCTATTCTATACCTTACTCTCAAATTATTTTCCATTGGTTCAAAGTGAATATCACTTGCTCTTCTACTCATAGCAGTCTTAATAATTGAATCTACCAATTTTACTGTGTCTTCATTAGTATTAATATCTTCTGAAGCATTTCCTTCAAATAGTCTAATAATCTCTTGTATATTTTGGTCAAAAGTAATATATTTATCAATTACTAATCCTCTATTTAATAGAATTAGTCTTACTTTATCTATATATGATTTATTAGAAGAATCTGAAAAGCAAACTTTAATTTTTCCTTGAGATATTTCAAATGGTATTGCTCTACATTCTTTTATAACATCCAATGATAAATAATCTTCTGGAGTTAAGTCTATTCTATCTGCTGTTAAATATATCCCTTTTTCTCCCATTATATCTGCTATTTCTCTAATTAGTATTTCTGGGTCACATTGTGTAATATCTCTTAAAATTTCACCTATTTTTAATTTTCTATGTGTTCTTTGGTATTCTATTGCTTCATTTACTTCTGCCTCTGTTACTACTCCTCTTCTAACTAATTCTATTCCCATAGGTTGCACTCTTTTTACTTCCATAAATCTTTTTCGTCCTTTCTAATATAAACTTAAAATTTTAATAAATTTCTTCTAGCTTATATTTCATTTGTTTTGAATAGTTGCTGTATTCAACTGAAACTTTTATTATATCTGTAATTTCATTATTTTCTTCGTCTTTATCGTATTCAAATTTTAATGAATTTACATTTTTAGATATTTCAATCTGATTGTAATAAATTGATTTGTTATTTAGCATAAATGAATTTCCATCTGTAAAAACTATATATGTTCCATCTTCTGATATGTTATCAATTTTATTATTTGCTTTTTTTATTTCTTTTATAAAGTATTCGTTAAAATTACTAAATTCTACAATATCTTCTGTATCAACTTCTAATGCTTGTGTATTTCTATAAAAATTATACGAAATTGTACTTAACCCTCCAATAATTATTATCATTACTATTATATACACAAGAAGTGATACTAAAGTTATACCTTTTTGATTTTTCATATTATTCTCCTATTATTCTTTTGCCTTTAGTCTTTCTGCTGTTTCTTCAAAATTTTTATTTCCAATTTTATATGCTATTGTTACTTTTACTTTTTTTATAATATCTTCTTTGCTAGTATCTTCATCACTTATAGATGTTACTTCTATTTTCTTTTCAAATTCTGTTGACATTTCTTTAGGAAATAAATCGGTATTGTCACTTTTAATTTCATCATAGTTTGCAATTCCTATATTTTCTAATGTCTCCACTAAATATATATTTGAAATTGCCATTGCTTTAATTCTATAATTTTCCATTTTAACACTATACATTAAAGAAACGATTATAGATGTAAATGTAATAACTATTATAATTGATAAAACAATATCTATTCCTGTAAAACCTTTGTTACTTTTAAACATTTTATTTCCTTTCTATAAAAAGTAATTCAATATAAAATTTGTAAATAGTATGGTTATAATGTTATTGACACATAAGAAAAATCCAATTGGTAATTTTTTATCTTTTTTCTTTCCTACACTATAAAATGCAATAGTTAATAGTGTTAGTAAAACTGTAATTGCATAATTAATTCCGCCATTAAATATAATAATGTACAAAGATAAAAACAATATTTGTAAACAATATCTAACTTTCATATTTCTTTTTAAATCTATTATAGATAATATTAGCAAAATAATTAATGCTATGAATAATATAACATATCTATATACATCAAAATTTCCTAATGTACATTTATATATTATATATATTATTTCAAATAAAAAACCAAAAACAAGAACTGGTCTTTCTATTTTTATATTTTCTTTATCTATTCCTGCTAGAATAAATAAAATAGAAATGTATAAGTAATATACAAACAAGTTCACAATATTAATATTAAATGAATATAAATCTATTTTAAATGATATTGCTATTAGCAAAAATACTATACCAGAAAATAATTCTAATATAAAATATCTTGGTCTAATTTTATTATGGCAATATCTGCATTTTCCTCTTAAAAACAAATAGCTAAATATTGGGAATAAGTCTAAAAAGCCTAATTTATGATTGCAATTAGGACAATAAGAATGTTTAATTAAAATATCTTCTTTTCTTGGAATTCTATAGACTGCTAGAGTAAAAAAGCTTCCAAAAAAACAACCTAGTATAAAAATTATTAAATAAAAAAATGTGTTCATATATTATTCCTTTTATTAGTAATAAAGCATAAGTATTGCGCTAATACTTATGCTTTATTGTAATGATTATTCGCTAGCTTTTGTTGGTTTATATTGTTCCATTTCGTCTGCAGCTTGCTGTAATTGTGAGTTTTCTTGTGTTTGAGCTTCATTGTAGCGAGTTACTGCATTATTAGCATGATTTATTATATCATGTTGTGATATTATAGATATTGAAACCATTGCTAATATTAATAATACAATAATTGTTATTACTAATGCTACTAAAGTTATACCTTTTTCTGCCTTCATTTGTAATCCTCCTTTTTTTTAATAAAATTATATATATAATTTATTTAAAATAAATTATAAACTAAATTAATTATTTAATACCTTCATTTGGATAAAATCCTGATGAACTGTTATTGGTATCATTTTCTGATGATTTATTTTCTTCATTTGCATTATTTTCTGCTGAGCTAGAATCTGGTGCAAATGGATCTCTTTTTCCTTTATTATATTCTTTTGTTTTTTCATATTGTTTTAAATCACTACTATCAATTTGATATGTTGTAACTATTTCTGTTTGATTATCTGCTGATTCTTGGTCTATTTCATTTTTAATATCATCACTCAATTTATATTCTTCTATTTTAGGAATTACTTTTCCTATTGAAACTTTATCATAACATATAACAATAATCAATAATATAATAGCAATTATAATTAAAAAACTTATAATTATATCTTTAATTAAATTTTTATCCATGCTTTTATACTCCTTTGCTATTGTACTGAATTATTTACTGTGTTAGATGATGTAGTTGTATTATTTTGAGTAGTATTAGTGTTAGTATTTGTTTTTGTTCCTGCATCTGCAGTTAATGTTTTGTTGTCTATGTTTACATCTTTAACAGTAAAGGTTCCTTTTAATTCTTTACCAGTTTCCTTATGCTTAACTAACTTAAAATTATAAATTCTAAAGTTTAAATCAGAATCATTTTCTATTTTAGATACAAAAGTTGATACGCTAGTATATTCTCCTATAATTGTAAAATCTAAATCATATAAATCTGTACCTGTAGCTTTTTTTACATCCATCTTTAAATTTATATTGTTTTTTGTAGCATATTTTCCTATCGTTGTCCATAAATAGCTTATATCATAATTTTGTTTTTCTAATAATTCTTCCCCATCATCTGATTCAAACCCAGCAAGTTGTTCGTATTTTTCTTTTTGTATTCTAAAAGTATTAATTGTTTGGTCTAAATTACTAGCTGCTGTAGTATAGCCTGATGAACTTAATGTAGTAAGTTCATCTATTTTGCTATCAACATTTTTATTATGATTTGCTAAATCAGAAACAGAAAATATTTGTAATCCACCTATTTTAAATCCAAATAGTGCTAAACATACAATTAAAATAACTGATAATATTAAAATAAAAATTATTATCTTATTTTTCATGGTAGCTCTCCTTCTATTGTAATTTTAATGTATTCCTCTCCATCTCCTACGCCAGTATCTGAAATTACATTTAACAAAATATCTTCAGTTTTAATCTTTGTTTTAAAGAATGCTAATTTTTCATATTTTTTTGATCTTGCTTCAATAACCACATGTGTATCATTTTTATTCTCTATTGAAACAAGTTCCACATCTTTAGGAATTATAGCCATTAAATTGTTTAATAAATTTGGTATTGTGTTTTTAAATCTTTTATCCTCAGATGCTTTCTCGTTGTTTTGTTCAATGTTTGTAATTAAAGATTTGTATCTTGTTATTCTATTATTTAACTGTAAATCATATTGTGATAATTCGTTAATCTGTTGGTTAACTTGCGCAATTGCTTTTTCAGTTTCTTTTTCTTTATTATTTATCATTGAGTTAATTGAAAAAGTTAAAATAATGTAAAAAACAACAGAAAATGCTAATGTAAATGTTGAAATGTTAATAATAGATTTATGATTATCATATAAATTTGAGAAATCAAGTTCATTTAATTTAGGTAGTTTGATGTCACTATGAAGCGCATCTTTAAATTTATTCATACTTGTTTCTTTTATAAAGTTAACATTTCTAACTCCACCTTCTAAACCTTGTAGTGCAAGAGCTATTGCAGAGTTAACTTCTATATAATCTTTAATGTTAATTTTTGAGTTGCTATTAATGAAGTATGGTTTTAGTACTTCACATTGTATATTTTTAAAGAAATCTTGGAAATATATATCTATATTATTAATTACAGATAAAGTTCCTGTAATATATATTTTATTTACTGCATCTAAGCTTTCACCTGTAAATTGTTTTAATTCTGTAGCTATTTTATATAGTGTAGGCATTATATCTTCTAGATACTCATTTTCTTCGAATTGTAAATCTTTTCCTTCATTAGTATATATTGTAGTATTTTTACATATCTCATAAGCTTTTGCATAAGAATTTTCTTTAGAGTTTATTTTGTTTAGTATTTCTTTGCTTCCATATGGAAGTACTTTTACTTTTTTTATGTTTTCTTTATCTATTTGAGTAATAGTAGTATTTTCTTCCATGTTAATTATAATAGAGTTTTGTCTTTTATCTTCTTTTACAAGATTATATGCTGCAACTCCAATAGGACTAATATTTGTAACTCTTAATCCTGTTAGTTGATTTTTTCTTCTAGCAATTGCCGTTTTAGGAGCTGATATATATATGGCTCTTAATTTTTCTTTTGTTTCTGGTGAGCTTGTAAATAAAAATCTTTGTTCAAAAGAATCTTTGTTAATACCATTATCATAGCAATCATTTTCAAAGCTTGTTTTAACAATTCCTTCTATATCTTTTTTATTTAGCATTCCAAAAACATCGTAATAATTATATTGTTCTTCTGCTAAGTTTACACTTATTGGAATTTTATAACTATATGTTTCTTCTACAATTTGTTTTAATGTTTCTTCTAATTTGTCATAAAATTTTATTCCAAATGCTTCTACTTTAACATTATCATTACTTTTAGAAACTTTTGCATATTTTATTAAGTTATCTTCAATATATAATCCTAATGTACTTGACATTTCTTCTCCTATATTTTTTAAAATTTTACTATTATTTTTCTTCTTTTGTATTTTTTAATACTTGTATTTTATTTTATATTTGCATGAAATTGGCAATCATACAAAATATATCTATATTTTATTATTTTATTGTAAAAAGTCAATATTTTTGCAATGTTTGTAACCTATTTTTCATTTTTTTGTAACATAAATGTAATATTTCTTTTTTCCTTTATTTGCGTAAGATGAATAGTTTTATTTTTTTTGGTTAAATATAAAAATATAGTTTAATATTGGAGGTTTAATTATGACTGAAAAACATTTGATAATAACTGGAACATCTCTTATTTCTTGGAAGGATGCTATAGTAAAAGCTGTTAATGAAGCTGCTGAAACAATTGATTACATTTCATCTATAAAAATTTTAGATCAAAGAGCAAATATAAATGGAAATAAGATTTCCGAATATTTCGTTGATATTGATTTATCTTTTGTTGTTGATAGGCAAAGAGATTAAAGGTGGTGATTATATGAATCCTCTAGAATCAAAAAAAGAATATCAAAATTATGTGGATAAAAAATCCCCTAACTCACCTATTTTCAAAAATTGTTTTAATGCATTTTTGGTAGGCGGTCTAATTTGTTCAATTGGTCAAATCATAAGTGAAATATGTAAATTTAACAATTTAGATATTCAGCTTACTGGTACTATTGTTTCCATTATTTTAATTGGTATTAGTGCTTTTTTAACAGCATTAAATATTTTTAATAAAATTGGAAAATTTGCTGGTGCCGGTTCTTTAGTTCCTATTACTGGATTTGCTAATTCTATTGTTTCTCCTGCTATGGAATATAAATCTGAAGGATATGTTATGGGAGTTGGAGCTAAAATGTTTACGGTTGCAGGACCTGTACTCGTTTTTGGTATATCTGCTTCTATTTTAGTAGGTATGATTTATTTTATATTATAAAATTATTAGGAGGTTATTAATAATATGGAAAAACTAGGTAAACAAACAATAAAATTTAGCACATCTCCAACCATTAACAGCACTGCTTGTATTGTTGGTCCTAAAGAAGGACAAGGACCTTTAGCAAAATTTTTTGATCAATGTTTAAATGATGAATTTTGGGGAGAAAAAACTTGGGAAAAGGCCGAGAGCAAAATAATTAAAGAAACTGTAAATACTGCTATTGCAAAATCAAATCTTTCTATTTCTGAGTTAGATTATTGTTTTGCTGGTGATTTATTGAACCAATGTATCTCTTCTAGTTTCGGACTTAGAGATTTAAATGTACCTTTTTTAGGTTTATTTGGAGCTTGTTCAACTTTTGTTGAAGGATTAATAATGTCTAGCATTTTTTTAGATTCTGGTGCAGGTACAAACTGTTTATGCGCTGCATCAAGTCATTTTTGTAGTGCAGAAAAGCAATTCAGATTTCCTTTAGAATTAGGGAATCAAAGACCACCTACATCGCAATGGACAGTTACTGGAGCAGGTGCTGCTATTTTATCTAAACAAGGAGAAGGTCCTTATATAACACATGCTACCGTCGGTAAAATTGTAGATATGGGAATAAAAGATTCAAATAACATGGGAGCAGCTATGGCACCCGCAGCATTAGATACATTATTAACTCATTTAAAGGATACTGGCAGAAAACCTAGCTATTATGATGGAATATTTACTGGGGATTTAGGCCATATTGGAAAAGAAATTTTAATAGAATTATCTGAAAAAAATGGTATTAATATAAAATCTAATTACAATGATTGTGGTGTACTAATATTTGATAAAAATTCCCAAGATACTCATTCTGGTGGTAGTGGATGTGCTTGTTGCGGAAGTGTTTTTAGTGGTTATTTATTTAATGAATTAAAACAACATAAACTCAAAAAAATTTTGCTTATTGCAACTGGTGCGTTAACAAACGCTACTTCTGCTCAACAAGGTGAATCAATTCCCGGAATTGCTCATGCAGTTTCAATAGAAATTTAATTTATTATAGAAAGGATTTTTTATGCAAGAATTTTTACAACATATTAATTATATGCAATTGTTATATTGTTTTTTAACAGGTGGTATTATTTGTATTATTGGACAAATCTTAATAGATAAAACAAAACTCACCCCCGCAAGAATTTTAGTTATCTTTGTTACCAGTGGGGCTATATTAGGAGGTTTAGGTATTTATCAATATCTTGTTGACTTTGCTGGTTGTGGTGCTACTGTTCCACTTACTGGTTTTGGATACAATTTAGCTAAAGGTGCTAAAGAAGCTGTAGAACAATATGGTTTTGTTGGTTCATTTATAGGAGGCATCAAAGCCGCTGCCGGTGGTATTGCTGCTGCTATCTTTTTTGGTTATATTGCTTCTTTAATTTCAAAACCAAAAATGAAAAAGCAATAAAAGATATAAGTCTTTTATTGCTTTTTATAATACTTTTGTAATTATGCATTTTTTGCTATTTCTGCAATTTTAGCAAATGCTTCTGCATCTGTTACAGCTATTTCTGCTAACATTTTTCTATTTATAGTTACATTAGCTTTTTTTAATCCTGAGATTAATTTACTATATGTTAAACCATTCATTCTTGCAGCAGCATTTATTCTTGTTATCCATAATTTTCTAAAATTACTTTTTTTATCTTTTCTACCAATATATGCATACATTCCAGATTTCATAACAGCTTGTTTAGCCATTCTAAATCTATAATTTTTTGCTCCATAATAACCTTTAGCTTGTTTTAATACTTTTTTATGTTTTTTTCTAGTAATTTTAGCTGTTTTTACTCTTGCCATTTTTATTTCACTCCTTTATTTATTAATTTCCATATGGTAATAATTTTTTAATTCCTGCTTCGCAAGTTTTATCTGCATAAGCATTTTGTATTTTTCCAGATTTTTTTTGTCTTGATGTCTTATTTGCTAAAAGATGTCTTCTGTTTGATTTTGTTCTTTTAACTTTTCCTGTAGATGTTAACTTATATCTTTTTTTTGCAGCTTTGTTAGTTTTTAATTTTGCCATTTTTGTTTCACTCCTTTAAATTATTTATTTTTTGATAAAATAATAAACATATTTTTGCCTTCTAATACAGCTTTTTTATCTAAACTTGCAAAGTCTGATAAAGCATCTGCAAATTTATTTAATAAATTTTCTCCAAGTTTTGCATAACTTAATTCTCTTCCTCTAAATCTAACTGTTATTTTAACTTTACAGCCATCTTCTAAGAATTTTCTTGCATTTTTTACTTTAAAATTAAAATCATGCTCTTCTGTATTAGGAGTAACTCTAATTTCTTTTAGTTCAAATACTTTTTGTTTTTTCTTAGCTTCTTTTTCTTTTTTGGCTTGCTCAAATTTATATTTTCCATAATTCATAATTTTACAAACCGGTGGATTTGAATTTGGAGCAACCAATACTAGATCTAGTTTTTTTTCAAAAGCTATTTCTAAAGCTTCGTTTAAGCTCTTAACTCCTAATTTTTCTCCGTTTTCGCTAATTATTTGAACTTCTTTTGCCCTAATTTTTTCATTAATAGGTAATTCTTGTTTTATACTAACACCTCCCTTAAAATTTGTTGTGAAAAACAAATTTTGTACTATTTATTTCTCACTATTTAATGTGTTATTGTATATGTTGGATACATGCGTCTCCATACATTTTTAACAATTTATTGATTTCCTATTGTAAAAAAAATTGACTATGTATATAGCCAATCCACCTTTAATAAATATTAATTTTATAATAATTTATTAACCTTTTCCTGTAAGTTAAGGTGAGAAGTGGATGACTTCTTCTTTACAATATAATTATAATAAACCATTTTTCAAAAAAAGTCAATGTTTTTTCTTAATTTTATTGACTTTTTTTGAATTTTGTATTAGAATATATAAGTATTTTATTAGTTGATAAATAAATATTAACTTCTCCCCGGTAGTTAATATTTATATCATAATATATTTATAAAAAACGAAATGGAGGTCTTTATACCATGAATAATACTACATATAGTGTAAAGAAAAATGATATACAAAGAAAATGGTATATAATTGATGCAGCAAATAAGCCTTTAGGTAGAGTTGCTACAGAAGCTGCAAAATTATTAAGAGGAAAACACAAACCAACTTTTACACCAAATTTAGATGTTGGTGATCATGTTATCATATTAAATTGTAATCAAGTTATTTTAACAGGTAACAAATTAAATCAAAAAATTTATAGACATCATTCAGGATACATTGGCGGAATGAAAGAAACTCCTGCTAAAGATATGTTAGAAAAAAATCCTGAAAAAGCTATGATGTTAGCAGTAAAAGGAATGCTTCCACACAATAGTTTAGGAGCACAACAATTAAAAAAATTAAGAGTATATGCTGGTAGTGAACATGAAAATGCTGCTCAAAAACCAGAAGCTTGGAATTTTTAATCATAATAAGAGGAGGAAATAAAAATGCCTAAAGCAAAATCAGAAAAAATAGTATTTTATGGAACTGGTAGAAGAAAAAGTTCTGTTGCTAGAGTTAGATTAGTAGAAGGAACTGGTAAAATAACTATCAATGGTAAAGATATAGAAGAATATTTAGATATAGAAACTCTAAAAGTTATAGTTAAACAACCTTTAGTTTCTACAAATACTTTATCTAAATATGATGTAATTGTTAAAGTTACAGGTGGAGGATACACTGGTCAAGCCGGAGCAATCCGCCACGGAATAGCAAGAGCATTATTAGAAGCAAATGCTGAATACAGACCAATATTAAAATCTAATGGATACTTAACAAGAGATCCAAGAATGAAAGAAAGAAAGAAATATGGTCTTAAAAAAGCAAGACGTGCACCACAATTTAGTAAGAGATAGAATTTCAAAATTAAAACTCGAAAGTTTAAACTTTCGAGTTTTTAGTTTTATATAAGATAAAGTTTTTTAAAGCTTTCATATTATATAAATCTAAATACTCCATTCTTGCCTCTCCTTTTATTTTATATTTTAAATTATATCATATGCAATTTAAAATATATAGTTTATATATATAAAGCGGAATAAATTCCGCACTTGCGGACAGAGGCGTCCGCCCCTACATAAAACAATTTGTTATAATTTCCTATTACATCAAAAAATGTAAATACTAAAGTATTTACATTTTTTTATTTTTTACATCTTTCTAAATACCCCTGCTACTTTTCCTAGTATTTTGCAGTCTGGTACAATTATTGGATCCATTGTAGAGTTTTCTGGTTGTAACCTAATATGGTCTTTTTCTTTATAAAATGTTTTTACAGTAGCTTCATCTTCTATTAAAGCTACAACTATCTCTCCATTATTAGCTACATTTTGTTTTTTAACTAAAATATAATCTCCATCTAATATTCCTGCTTCTATCATGCTTTCTCCCCTAACAGTAAGCATAAAACTTTCTGAATTTCCAACAAAATCTATTGGAATTGGGAATGTGTCTGTTATATTTTCTACTGCAAGAATTGGTGCACCTGCTGTTATTTTTCCAATTACAGGTACATCTACCATTTCTCTTCCTGTATAAAAATCTTTTTTGGGATCTGTTGCTGTTTTTCCAGAACTTCCTTTTAATAACTTTAATGTTCTTCCTTTTTGTGACTCTTTTTTTATATAACCTTTTTGCTCTAATTTTGCTAAATATCCATGTACTGTTGCTGTAGATTTTAACCCTACAGCTTTTCCTATTTCTCTAACAGATGGTGGGTAACCATTAACTTTTGATTGCTTTTCTATATAATCTAATATTGCTCTTTCTCTTTTATTTATACTATTTGGATCTCTTTTAGCCATGAATCTCATTCCCTTCTCTTATATTATTGCATACATGATATCATATACTTTTATAATTGTCAAACAAATTTTTGTATTTTTGAAATTTAGTCTATTTGTTTGCATAATCACTTTAGTTTAGGTGATAGAATATACTATAATATGACATTACTATATTTAGGAAGGAAAAAAATGATAGTATCTATTATATCGGTCTTACTTTTTAGTATATCAGCAAATATTGATAACATTGTTATTGGTTTTGCTTATGGTGTTAATAAAATTAAAATTAAATTTTCTTCAAATATATTAATTGCTACAATTACAACTTTAGGAACATTTTTTTCAATGTATCTAGGTGATTTTCTAAGTAATTTTATTTCTCATAATATCGCAAATGTTTTAGGTGCTTTAATTATAGTATTATTAGGAATATTTTTTATAATAAAAAGTTTTATTGAGTTTAATCAAACTAATAATAATATTTCTGAATATGCTTTAAAAAGTGACAAAGACAATTCTCATTACCTTGACATAAAAGAATCACTTAGTGTTGGTTTAACATTAGCAGTTAATAATGCTCGGTACCGGAATTATAGCTAGTACAACTGGAATAAACATATTATTTTCATTAATTTGTACATTTATATTTAGTATACTCCTTTTATCTGTTGGAGTTATCATTGGAAATAAAATTATCGGAAAATTTATTAGTAAATTTTCTAATTTTTTGTCTGGTATTTTATTAATAATATTAGGAGTTATTGAATTATTAGTATAAGAGAAAGAAAAAAATTAGTAGGTGGACACAAATGTCCGCCTACTATAATTTTAATTATACCACTCAAATTCCCATTCTAGTATTTTTACTGTATCTCCTTCTTTTATTCCAAGTTTTTTTAATCTTGCTTCTATTCCCAATTCATTCAATTGCTTTTGGAAATAGTGCATTGATTCATTATCTTGAATATTAACTCTTCCCATTAATCTTTCTACTGCTTGTCCAGAAACTATATATTCACCATCTATAACTTCTACATCAAACTCATCTTTATCTTCTTTTAATGTATATACCGCTCTTTCTTCTGATGGTTCTATAATCTCTTCTTTTGGTAGTTCTTTTAGAAGTTCAGAAATTCTTGTCATTAGTTCTTTTATTCCTTCTCCTGTTGCTGCTGATATCTTGAATATCTCTAATCCTTTTTCTTTTGCAAATTTTTCAACTTCTTTATATAAAGTATCGTCTTGCATAACATCTATTTTATTTGCTACTATTACTTGTTTTCTTTGTGCTAATTTTTCACTATATTTTTTTAATTCTTTATTTATTGTTTCAAAATCCTTTATTGGATCTCGTCCTTCTTGACCTGAAACATCTAAAAAGTGTAATAGTAATCTTGTTCTTTCAACATGTCTTAAAAATTGTAGACCTAGTCCAACTCCTTCACTTGCTCCTTCTATTATTCCAGGAATATCTGCTATTACAAAACTGTCTTCATACTCGCCTTTTACTACTCCCAGGTTTGGTACCAAAGTAGTAAAATGATAATCTGCAATTTTAGGTTTAGCCGATGTTACTCTAGATATAAATGTAGATTTTCCTACATTAGGGAAACCAAGCAACCCAACATCTGCTAACAATTTTAATTCTAGAATAAATTCTTTTTCAATTCCTTTTTCTCCATCTCTTGCAAATCTTGGCGCTTGTCTAGTAGAAGTAGCAAAATGGCTATTACCTTTTCCTCCTTTTCCTCCAGGAAGTACTTTCTCTACTTGCCCAGGAGTAGAAAGATCTGTTACTACTTTTCCAGTTTCTGCATCCTTAACTATTGTTCCAATAGGAACTTTTATATATAAATCCTCGCCACTTTTTCCAAATCTATGACTTCCCTCGCCGTTTTTTCCATCTTCAGCTTTAAATTTTCTTTTAAACCTAAAATCTAGTAAAGTATTAATATCTGGATCAACTTGAAAGTAAATACTTCCTCCTCGTCCACCATCTCCTCCATCTGGTCCGCCTGCTGCAACATATTTTTCTCTTCTAAATGTTATTGCTCCATTCCCTCCGTCACCAGACTTTGCTGTAATTCTTACATAATCTATAAACATATCTTTTATCTCCTACTAATAGTCTATCTTCATTGCTTTTTTAACCTTTTCCATGGTCTTTTTAGCTTCTTTTTGTGCCTTTGCAGTTCCATCCATTAAAATTTGTTTTAATTCTTCTGGTCTTTCTTCATAATATTTTCTTTTTTCTCTTATAGGTTCTAATTTTTTTATAATATTAGCAATCAACTGTTTTTTGCAAGCTACACAACCTCTTTTTCCTGCCTTACATTCTTCGCAAACATTTTTTACTTCTTCTTCACTGCTAAATAAATTATGATAATAGGCCACCATACATATATCAGGATTTCCTAAATCATCTTTTTTTATTCTGTTTGGATCTGTTAAAGCTCCCATTACTTTTCTAGTTATTTCTTCATCAGAATCAGATAGATATATGGCATTTCCTAATGATTTTCCCATTTTTTCATTTCCATCTAAACCTTTAATTCTTTTATTTAAGCTTAATACTGCTTCTGGTTCTTTTAAGGTTTCTCCATATATACTATTAAATTTTCTAACAATTTCTCTACATTGTTCTATTAATGGAAGTTGGTCTTCCCCCACTGGAATTAACTCTCCTGTAAATGCTGTTATATCTGCTGCTTGACTTACCGGATATCCTAAAAATCCATATGTAACACTCTCTCCAAAAATTTCTTTTTTTTGTGCAATTTCTGTTTTTACAGTTGGATTTCTTTGAAGTCTAGATATTGTTACTAAATTTGAATAAAATACTGTAAGCTCTGCAATTTCTGGTATCATTGATTGTAAAAATATTGTTGTTTTATTAGGATCTATCCCGGCAAGATAAATAGTCTAATAAAACATTGTAAACATTATCCCTTACTTTTTGTGGATTATTAAAATTATCTGTTAGAGCTTGAACATCTGCAATCATTATAAATCTTTCTAAATCATCGTCTTCTTGCATTTTTACTCTATTTTGTAAAGAGCCAAAATAATGTCCTATATGTAATTTTCCTGTAGGTCTATCTCCTGTTAAGCTTCTCTTCTTCTCCATATGATTTCTCACTCTTTTCTATATTTATAAATTTTATGTTCTATAATTATTATACATTGTCAAAAGCAAAATAGGGTTAGAACAAATAGCAACATAAAGTTACTTTGTTCTCTACTTTAGCTTCGTTCCTTTTCAAAATTTTTATATCCAATAGCAATTATCGCTACTACTAATATTAAGAATGAAATTGCTTTCCATATTCCACTTTCTAATAATACTATTGCAAATAGTCCTAAGGCTGCTGTTATTGCATACATAATAAGTACTGCTTCTCTTTGTGAAAATCCCATTTTTAGTAGTCTATGATGCAAATGTCCTTTATCTGCTTGCATTATTGCTTTTATTGATTTTCCTTTTATTATTCTTCTAAATATTGCTACAATTGTATCTACAACTGGTAATCCTAGAACTATTAATGGTGCAACAACAACTACTAATGTATATGTTTTAGCTACACCAAATATTGATATAACGGATAAACAATACCCTAAAAAGTTTGAACCAGCATCTCCCATAAATGTTTTAGCTGGATTAAAATTAAATGGTAAAAATCCACTAATTGCCCCTGCTAATGCTGTGATTAAAAGTATTGCTATTATTGGTGAACCATTAATAGCAAATATAATAAGCATAGAAACACAAGAAATAAGTGCTATTCCACTTGATAATCCATCCAAACCATCAATTAAATTTATTGCATTTGTTACACCAACGATCCACCCTATTGTAAGTATTATTGCAAATGCATTTGGTAATCCTATTTTATCAAAAAAAGGTATATTAATATTATTAATTTTTAAGCCACAAGCAACCACAATAACTGCTGCTAGTATTTGAGCTGCAAGTTTAACCAATGGTGGTAAATCTTTTAAATCATCTACAAAACAAACACTTGCAATAATGATTCCGCCTATAAAAAATCCTATTAACTTGATATACATATTATCTTCAAAAATATTTAAACTATTTTCAATATTTAATATTATTAATAAGTAAACAATAGATACTACAAAGCCTGCTATAATTGCTAAACCTCCAAGTCTTGGCATTGTTACAGTATTTACTCTTCTCTCATCTTTTGGTGTATCAACCGCTCCTAATTTTTGAGCAAGTTTAATAGTATATGGTGTTATTACAAAAGTAGTTATAAATGCTAACATGAAAGCAATTGCAATATCTCCCCACATAATAACGCCTCCTATTATTTCATATTCTCTTTTTCTATTTCTTTAATCATTTCTATTCTTTCTTTATGTCTTCCACCTTCAAAAGCTGTTGCAATAGCCATTCTTAATATACATATAGCTTCATTTGTAGATAATTGATCTGCTCCTAGAGCTAATACATTTATATTATTGTGCATTCTAGCAAATTTAGCTGTTTCTTCATTATAACATGGTGCACATCTAATTCCTTTAAATTTATTTGCTACAATTGCCATTCCATACCCTGTTCTGCAAATAAGTACCCCAAAATCACATTCCTTGTTTTGTATGCTTTTTGAAACTTCTTTTGCTATTAAAGGATAGTCTGTTCTAAGCTCTGAATCTGTTCCAAAATCTTTAAATTCTATTCCTTTTTCTTCTAAATATTTTTTTATTTCTTCTTTTAGTTTATATCCTCCATGATCTGCTCCGATTGCTATTTTCATATGTGTTACCTCCATTTTTTTATCTGCATTTATAATAACATATTTGCATATATATTACAAGAAAAATAACAAAATTACAATTTTTATTGAAGGTGATATTTATGAGAGTTTTTTTTATTAATTTAAAAAGAAATATTCTTTCTATTACAATTATTATATTTACTTTGTTATTGGTCGTTTTTTCTAAATCAAATATATTATCTGTAAAAAATGGAATTAATATCTGGTTTAATAATCTTGTTCCATCTCTTTTTCCGTTTTTTATTGCTGTAGAATTGTTAAATCATACCAATATTCCTAGTTTAGTTGGAAAGCTTTTTAATAAAATAATGCGTCCTTTATTTAATGTACCTGGAATTGGTGCTTATGCTCTATTTATGGGAGTTATTAGTGGATACCCTATAGGAGCAAAGATTGTTACTGATTTAAGAAAAAATAATTTATGTACCAAAGAAGAAGGCGAAAGACTTTTAACTTTCACCAATAATTCCAGTCCTTTATTTATTATAGGCACTATTGGTATATCCCTTTTTAATGATTCTAGTATCGGATTTTTGCTATTATTTACTCATTTACTTGCTTGTATTAGTGTTGCTTTTGTATTTAAATTTTGGAAATTAAATACTAGAAACACAACCTCTGATTATGCTATTTCAGATAATACTATTACATTCAGCAATTTAGGTGAAATAATTTCTAAAAGCATACTAAATGCAATTAAGTCTATCTTTTTAATTGGTGGATTTGTTGTATTATTTAATGTTATTATATCATTACTTAATAAACTAATGATATTTGGTATATTGGCTAATTTATTTTCTCCAATTTTTAATCTAGTAAATGTCGATACTAGATTTATAATACCTATTTTATCCGGCTTTATAGAACTTACTTCTGGAATAAACTTAATAAGCTTACTTCATACACCTAAGCTTGGAATTTCTATAATTATAATTGCTTTTTTATTAGGATTTGCTGGTATTTCCATTTTGCTACAGGTATGGAGTATTTCATCTAAGACGGACATCTCTATAAAACCATATTTTTTAGGAAAATTACTTCAAGGAATATTTGCAGCTTTTTATACTTTTATAATAATTTCTAATTTTGATTATTACAAACTATTGTTATTTTGAAATACTAAATAACATTTGCTCAGACATGCAAAGTCGTCCGCTCCAACACATAAATTTTTCCTTTTATATTTATATAAAATTTTTTATAAAACTTTTTCTATGTAATGGGCATGGACCATATTCTTTTATTGCATTTATATGCATTGCTGTTCCATATCCTTTATGTTTTTCAAATCCATATTGCGGATATATTTCATCCCATTGTCTCATAATTCTATCTCTCGTTACTTTTGCAACAATAGAAGCTGCTGCTATTGAATAGCTTTTAGCATCACCTTTTATTATAGATTCATAAGGTATTCCTAATGTATCTATTTTAGTTAATGCATCTACCAAAATTATATCTGGTCTTTGTTCTAATTCTGTAATAGCTTGCGTTAATCCTTTTTTTGTTGCATTTAATATGTTAATATCATCTATTTCATTTTGATCAATTATTCCAACAGCCCACGCTATAGATGATGATGTTATTTCTTCATACAGCTTTTCTCTTTTCTTTTCTGAAACTTTTTTAGAATCATTAACTCCTTCTATCATTGAATTTCTTGGCATTATAACAGCAGCAATAACAACTGGTCCAGCTAATGGACCTCTTCCAGCTTCATCAATTCCACAAATATATTTTACTTCTTTGCTATTATAAATTTTTTCCTCTATTTCTTTTAATTTTGTTAATCTTTCTATTTCTTTTTCTTTCATACATTTCTCCATATTATATTTTTATAATAATATAGCTAATTAAAAGATAAGTCAAATACCAAACACAAATAAATTACAATTTATTTGAAATTTTTTCACATTTTCTTCACATTACTATTGTATTATGATTATAATTTAGGTTATATTAATAATATATAAGGAGGAAAATTATGGAGAATGAAAATAATGATAAGAAATTTGGTGAAATAACCTATACAAATATTTCTTCTGATAAAGAAAATAAGAAAAATCCAACATTTTTAAAGAACGCTTTTGTTCCTTTTGTTTGTAGCGGATTAGCTACAGTTCTTGTAATAGGTGTTTGTTTTGGTGTTCCCAACATTAAAAATAAAATAATAGGAACATCAAATAACAATAGTTTATCTATTACAAGTGGACCTGCTGCTAATAAAATTAGTGCTACTGATTATTCTAATACTTCAATTGCAGTAGCAAACAAGGTATTACCATCTATTGTTGGTATTTCAATTGACTATACTGTTAATTCTATGTTTGGTCAAAGTTCTACTGCTAAGGCTTCAGGATCTGGCATAATTATTAGTGAAGATGGTTACATCTTAACTAATAATCATGTAATTAATAGTTCTTCTTCTAATAGCAACTCATACTATCAAATAACTGAAGCAAATAACTTAAAAGTAACTCTATATAATGATGATACTGAATACGATGCTAAAGTTATTGGCAGTGATTCTCAAACAGACTTAGCAGTTATAAAAATAGAGAAAACTGGTTTAACAGCTGCAGAACTTGGAGATTCTAGTGCTGTGCAAGTGGGAGAATTTGCAATGGCTGTTGGTAACCCTTTAGGCTTACAAAGCAGTATATCTTGTGGTATTGTAAGTGCAAAAGATAGAGAAGTTACAGATACAGACACAAAAACAACTTATCATGTTATTCAAACAGATGCAGCAATTAATTCTGGAAATAGTGGAGGAGCTTTAGTGAATGCTGACGGAAAAGTAATTGGAATAAATACTTTAAAACTTTCTGGAACTGGAGTAGAAGGTATTGGTTTTGCAATTCCAATTAATTCTACAATTGATGTTTATAAAGAATTAATTAGTAAAGGAAAAATTTCAAGACCATTTATTGGAATAACAGGTATAGATTTAGATGAAGCAACTGCAAAAAAGAATAATTTAGTAGAAGGTATATATGTTAAATCTATAGAAAACTTCTCTGCAGCAGAAAAAGCTGGAGTTAAAGTTGGAGATGTTATTATAGAAGCTGATGGAAGCTTAGTTAAAAATATGGATGAATTAAATACAATAAAAAATAAACATTCAGTTGGAGATAAATTAAAAATTAAAGTAAACAGAGATGGTAAAGAAAAAGAACTTACTTTAACTTTACAAGAACAATAAAAAATATACACAATTTCATTATATTTTCTTATTTCGTTCACACAAAAAACATAATTGATTGTTATATTTTAAATATGGTAAATAAGATAAAAATATCTATTTGCTTATAAAACATCCCCTTTTATTTTAAAACCAGAAGATTAAATCTTCTGGTTCTTTTATTTTTATATATACAATTTCATTTTATAATACTAATAAATCAAATTCTGATGTATTTCTTGAATTTCCATAAGGATATAAAATATAAAGTGCCTTTCCTTCTCCTAAAAAGAATACTGATGTATTTTGTACTTTATACATATCATCTTTAGGGTCTCTTAAATATTTTGTGTATCCTAATTCTTTGTAAGTAGATGATGTTTGTTCTGCTTCTTTTATTACTTCGTTAATTTTATTTTGAACTGTTTTTTCATTTAATGTTCTATAATTTAACACTTGATTAATATTCAGTGTTTCATTAGAACTTAAATTATAATTATATGTTTTAATTATCAATCTTTGTGGATTTGCCCCTTCTTTTAAATTTGAAGAAATCACTAATGACAATATGTTGTTATTAACATATGCCTTATACTTTACACTGTAAATTATTTCTGTATCGTTTATTTGAACTAATATATCATTTATTTTACTATAAAAAAGGTTTTGTATTTCTTTATTAATATTATCTGCTGTAGTGTTATTAATATTAATAAATGGCATATTAATATTAACATCATATTTTCCTTCTTTCTTTTCTTCTAATTGATAGTTAGTATAAACTAATTCTTTAGAGGTATCTTTTTTAGAAACTGATTGAATAGAATAATTTTGGCTATTGAGTTTGTTATCAAATATATTTTGAAAATTTTCTGATAATGCTACTGTATCAACAACTACATTTTCTTCTTTGGTAGTTTTTTCATCTTTATCTACAATGGTTAAATAAACAGCAAAATTAATGCATAATATACATATTATAATAATTCCTATAACAAAAATCATTCTTGCAGTTACCGGTCTTATTTTTTTCTCTTCTCCCATCTTTAGTTCCTTTCTATATTAGTGATTATGCTCATGAATATGATTAATATTTTCATAGTCCTCTTCTATATCTTGAGCAATTTTTTCTGGTTCCTCATATTTAGAAGTTTTTTTAGTTTCTCTTTCAAATCTTTCTATTAATTTATCTGTTCCTTCTCCTAATTCTTCTGCCCATTCTTCAAAAGTAATATCTTTTCCTGGAACCATTGTATTTTTTGTTATTTTAAAATGCTCGTGAGTGTTATTATTATTGTCTTCATCTATATTTTCTACTCTATCATTTTTGCAACCAACTTTTTCATGTTTTTCTTGTTTTTCCATAGCTTCATTAGCTGCATACTTACCATTTCTTTCTCTTCTCATGTTTCTTGCATCAGAATCTACTCTATAAGTTTTAGATGTTTCTAATTCATACGCAATTCCTTTATCACCCTTGCCTGGTGCCCTATCTTCTATTTTTATTTCTTTACCATAACTTTCATCATAACCGACTTTAAGATAAAGGTTTGTTCCACCTATTTTATAACTACTTCTATTTGCCTCATAATCTATTGTTCCATCTGCATTAGCTGTTAAATCTTTTGAAGTTGAATTTACGCCTTCTTGTCTATCTGGACTTAGAACATCTTCTCCTAAAACAGTAGCTTCTCCATTTGCTTTAATTGCAACAAATGAGTCAATATTGCTATGCATTTTTTCTGGATTAGTAAATTTATTTACTTGTGCAGAACTAACAATTGCTAATTTAACATAATCGCCATCTAAATGTAATAAATTTCTTAATGTTGTTCCTTTTATTTGCTGATTTAATTTTGTTTCTTCTCCTCTTGTTAATTGATCTGCCTGGTTTTGTGTTAAGTCAATCTCATCTTCTTTTTCTTCTTTCTCATCGCTAGTTAAATCTATTTCATTTATTTCTTCAATATCTTCTTCCTTTTCACCTGTGATTTCAGAATATTTTTTAAATGCCTCTTTTTGCTCCATTTCATTCAAATCATATTTTTCTGACTCTTCACCAATTTCTTCTTGTTCTTTGGCCTTGTTTATAGTATCTCTAATTGGATTTAAATCTTTATATGTTTTAAGTAATTCGCCCATATCTACTTCTTGTCCATTTAAATATATTTTATTAGTAATTTCATCTGTTTCATAATCGTATACTTCTACTGTATATAACTCAAAATTATCACTTTCTTCACCAACTCTTCTTTGAAGAGTTATAGTGCCATAATAATTTACATTTTGAACCACTTCATTTTTTGTATCTTCTGAATCAGATAAATCTTTCTGAGCTGTTTGTCTTACTTGTTTTAATTGTTCTATAATTTTTTCTTCTTCCATTTTGGACTCTCCTTTATTTTAGATTGTCAAAATTTTTCCTATCATATCATAGTCTTTTATGTCTATAATTTTACACTTAATAAATTTATTTATCAAGTCTTTTGTTGTTTTATTTTCTATATAAACTACTCCATCCATTTCTGGAGCATCCATACTTGTTCTTCCTATTAAGTATTTGTTATCAAATGTTTTATTTTCTATTAATACTTCGTATTCTTCTCCAACTCTTTTTTCTAAATTTTCTCTAGAAATCTTTTGTTGTAATTGCATTATTTTATTGTATCTTGATTTTTTTGTATTCCCATGTATTTGATTTGGCAATTTTTCTGCTGGTGTTCCATCTTCTTTTGAATACATAAAAACTCCTAATTTATCAAACTTAGTTTCCTTTACAAATTCATATAATTCATCAAAATTTTCTTGAGTTTCTCCTGGAAATCCTACTATTAGTGAAGTTCTTAGTATTACATTTGGTATTTCTTTTCTTATTTTTGTAATTAAATTTTTTATACTATTAGTATCACTTTTTCTATTCATTCTTTGTAAAACTTTATTTGAAATATGTTGAATTGGTATATCAAAGTATTTACAAATTTTATCGTTTTCTTTTACTTCTTTTATTAATTCTTCTGTTATTGTTTCTGGATATGCATATAGAAATCTAATCCACCTTATACCTTTAATCTTTGAAATTTCATTTAATAATTCTGCTAGTCTTGTTTTACCATATAAATCAATTCCATATTTAGTTGTATCTTGAGCAATAACAATAATTTCTTCATAACCTTGTTTTGCTAAACTTTTAGCTTCTTCCATTATATCTTCAAATTTTCTACTTACTAGTGGACCTCTTATATATGGAATTGCACAGTATGTACATCTATTACTACATCCTTCTGCAATTCTTAAGTATGCTGTTTTACTTCCTGTAGTAATTACTTTTTCTATATAATTTTCTAGTCTATTAAAATCTTTTTCTTCTTCCATATTGTCTTTTTTTATTAATTTTTCTATTTCTTCTTCGAATTTATTATAATCTGAAAACTTAATAAACAAATCAACTTCTGGTAAAGCTTTTTTTAATTCTTCTTTATATCTTTCTACTAAGCATCCCATTGCGATTAAGTATTTGCATCTTTTATTTTTATATTCTGCCATTTCAAGTATTGTATTAATTGCCTCTTCTTTTGCTGATTCTATAAAACCACATGTGTTTACAACAATTATATCTGCTTGTTTTGGATCATTTACTATATTATAATTTTTATTTTTAAATATTCCTATTGCTATTTCTGTATCTACTAAATTTTTGCTACATCCTAATGATATAAATCCTACATTCATAATATTTCCTCCATATTATCTATTTTAGCATATTTGCGTTTATTTTTCTATAATAATTATTGAATATATATTTTTTTTATGTTATTATATGAATTACAAAATTAATATGAAATGAGGTAATAAATATGGAAAATACAATAGTTTTCGGACATAAAAGTCCAGATACTGATACTATATGCTCTGCTATAGTAAAATCAATATTAGAAAAAAAGAAAAATGGAATAGAAATTACTCCTGTTAGATTAGGAAACATTAATAAAGAAACACAATTTGTTTTAGATTATTTAAAAATTGATGCTCCTATTTTGATAGAAAAAGTTGAAGAAGGTCAACCTGTTATATTAGTTGATCATAATGAATTTTCTCAAAGTGCTGACGGTATAGAAAATGCAAAAATCTTAGGTGTTATTGACCATCACAGAGTTTATGGTTTTCAAACAGCTGAACCTCTTTACTATACTGCTAGACCTTATGGTTGTACATGTACAATACTATATAACATGTTCAACGATTCAAATATTGAAATAGAAAAATTAGAAGCCACCTTAATGGCTAGTGCAATAATTTCAGATACTTTACTTTTAAAATCTCCAACAACAACACAAAAAGACATCGATGCTTTAGAAGATTTGTCTAAAATTGCAAATATAGATGTTAACACTTATGGTTTAGATATGTTAAAAGCAGGAACTGATTTATCTGACTATTCTGCTGAAGAACTAATAAATATAGACGCAAAATTAGTAGATATGAATGGAAATAAAGTAAAAATAGCTCAAGTAAACACTGCAGATATAAATGATATTTTAAAAAATCAAAATGAATTAGAAAAAGCTATCGCAAATGATATTCAAAACAACAATTTAAATTTGTTTATGTTAGCAATTACAGATATAATTAATAGTAATTCTGAGATTATAGCATTAGGAAACAGATGTGATATTGTAGAAAAATCATATAATGTAAAATTAGAAAATAACAGAGCATTTCTTCCTGGTGTAGTTTCTAGAAAAAAACAAATGGTACCTATAATGCAAGAAAATGCATAAAGAAATTTCTTCTAATATTATAAAAGCGGAATAAATTCCGCTCGGGCGGACAGAGGCGTCCGCCCCTACATATGTTTTTTACAATATTTTTCCTCCACCTAGAACAATGTCATTGTCATAAAAAACCAATGATTGTCCTGGAGTTACAGCTCTTTGTGCTTCCTCAAAAATAATTTTAGCTTTTCCTGTTTCTAATGGATATAATATAGCTTTTGCAGGCTTTGACCTATATCTTACCTTAGCTTCTATTTCTATTTTTTTATTCTCTATGCCTTTTACAAAATAATTTATATCTCCTATTGTTACTTCTTTAGTATACAAATCCTTTTCTGTTCCTACTATTATTTCATTTTTTACTTTGTCTAGTTTTAACACATATAATGGTTCTTTATATGATATTCCTATTCCTTTTCTTTGCCCCACAGTATATTTTATTATTCCATTGTGTTTTCCTAAAATATTTCCATTAATATCTACAATGTTGCCTGGTTTCATTTTTAATTTATCATATTTTTCTATAAATTTCACATAATTATTATCTGGTATAAAGCAAACTTCTTGACTTTCTTTCTTTTCTGCTACTAGCAAATTATTTTCTCTTGCTATATTTCTTATATCTTCTTTATCTTCATACCCCTCTAGCGGAAATATAATTTTATTCAGTACTTCTCTTGGAATTTTATACAAAAAATAAGATTGATCTTTTTTTTCATTAGTAGCTTTTTTTAGTACATATTGATTATATTTTTCACAATATTCTACTTTAGCATAATGTCCTGTTGCAATATAATCACAATCCAATTCTTCTGCTTTCCTAAAAAATTCTCCAAATTTTAGATATCTGTTGCATTCCACGCATGGATTTGGTGTTTTAGCATCTTTATAGCAATTAATAAAATCATCCACTACATATTTTCTAAACTCTGCTTTACAATTTAGTACATAATGTGGGATTTCTAATATATCACATACTCTTTTGGCATCATTTACAGCACTAAAAGAGCAACAAGATTTTTCGTTTTCATCTTCAAAATCTTCTTGCCACAATTTCATTGTTGCTCCAATAACTTCATACCCACTTTTCTTTAATAATACTGCTGATACACTACTATCAACACCACCACTCATACCTAATAATACTCTTTTTTTCATTTTAACTCCATTAATATATTTTTTAATTCAATTTCTGAAAAATTATACTTGCTATTACAATATGGGCAAACAATTTCTGCTTTTTTATCTTCATTTATTATAACACTTAATTGCTCTTTTCCCAAAGATTTTAATGCGTTTTTTGCTCTTTCTCTATTACAACATTCCATTTTTCTACTCTTTCAAAAAAGACGGAGCACAAAGGTCATTTTAATGACTCCTTTAGTACTTCCGCCTTTAAAGTTTCAATATATTAGTCTTCTACTGGATAAACACTAACCTGTTTTTTATCCTTACCTAATCTTTCAAATTTAACTTTTCCATCTACTAAAGCATATAAAGTATCATCGCTACCTTTTCCAACATTAGTACCTGGATGCATTTTTGTTCCTCTTTGTCTCATTAATATATTTCCTGCAAGAACGAATTGACCATCTGCTCTTTTTACACCAAGACGCTTAGATTCACTGTCTCTTCCGTTTTTAACACTACCTTGCCCTTTTTTATGTGCCATCTCTTAGTCACTCCTTTCAAATATGAGTTTATATCTTTCTCTTATTATTCTTAAAATTAAGCTTCAGCTTTTTCTGTTTTAGCTGTAGTAGTTTTCTTTGTAGCTGTTTTTTTAGTTGTTGTTTCAGCAACTTTTTCTTCTGCTACTGCTTCTTTTTTAGCTGTAGGAAGTTTAATAGCTGTTATCTCAACTTTTGTGTATGGTTGTCTGTGACCTTGTTTTCTTCTATAATTCTTTTTAGCTTTATATTTGAAAACAATTATCTTTTTACCTTTACCATGAGCAACTACTTTTCCTTCTACTTTAATACCTTTTACATAAGGAGCTCCTACTTCTACTTTTCCTTCTTCTGATAATAAAACAACTTTATCAAAAGTTACTTTTTTACCTTCTTCAACATCTAATTTTTCGAAGAATACTACATCTCCTTTAGTTACTTTGTATTGTTTTCCACATGCTTCGATTACTGCGTACATACGAAAGCACCTCCCTTTTTTGCAAACTCGCTAACCTTAAACTTTAGGTATCTAAACCAAATTAGACTTTACAGACCTTGAATTATGCGGTTACAGTTAGTAATTATAACATATACATACCAAATATGTCAACTATTTTCTCAAAATAAGATAGCATTATAAATGGTAAAATTAAATTACCGTTTATATTATTCACTCTATTCTAATATTATTACTCTAAAAGATTTTTTAAAATGTCAATGGAGATGGAGTTTTTGAATCAACCTTATTATTTTAAAATCCTTGTGTAAATTTATCTATTATTTCATTTTTTATGTTGTCAAAATTCTCTGTCCCCATTGACACCCATTGACAAAAAATAAGAGAGTAAGAATTGCTGTAACTCTTACTCTCCTATGGTTCGATTCGTAGACAGGTATGCGAAAAATCGCATCATTTATTTATCATTTTATAAAATTCAATTTACTATTATTAATTTAACATAACTTTATAAGTAAATCAAATAATTTTATATATTTTATTATTAACAATATTACTTAATCTAATTCGATTATTACATATAATATCACTTTATATTATTTTATTCCATATTATTTTTATATTAT
>JABLTL010190770.1_pt1 | contig 98063 bp, 75 predicted proteins | sample 7160151 | NCBI WGS metagenome assembly JABLTL01 (sample SAMN14651223, study PRJNA627086) | human gut metagenome | isolation source: feces | host: Homo sapiens | reverse complement strand
CCATACGGACCAAAATCCCATGTATTACTTAAGCCGCCATAAATTCTAACTTATTTATGAGTCAGATGATCAATTATAACAAAGAAAAAAAGACACAGAACATTCCATGTCTTCATAATCTTTTTTCAAACCCTCCATGAATCATAGATCCTTGTGATAAAGTCACAAATGCATGTGGATCAGCTTCATGAATCAATTCATTCAATTGCTGCACTTCATATTTGTTAATGGCAACATACAAGATTTCAGTATCTGTTTCTGTATATGCACCTTTCCCATTCCAATACGTAACACCACGTCCCATCGTCGACATAATTGTCTTCTTCAAATCATGATTCTTTGTAAAAATCAAAGCAGTTACATTAATATTCTGCGCATGACAACGATCAGCAATCGTATATAACAATGCAACAAACAAAACAGAATACATAATTGTCTTCAAATCATCAAAGAACAGACAAATACCAAACAATACAATATTGAAATAAATAGATAACTGTCCTGTTTTAAAATCAGGATGTTTTTTCACAATACACATCGTAGCGATATCAATACCGCCACAGCATCCACTGCCACTCAATGCAGTTCCAACCCCAATACCACAAATTGCTGAAGCAAAGATCGTATTCAGTATCATATCATTCACTAAGGGCTGTTTTAATGGCGGCAAAACAGATAACAACACTGTTTGAATCACCAAAGAAAGAATTGTTTTTACGCAGAAATCTTTATGCATGATTTTCAATGCAAAAAAGAATAAAGGGATATTCAAGCAAAAATTAATAATACCAAGCACATTGATATTTGCTGGAATGTATATCAGCATACGAAGCAAACGTTCAATTAACTGAGCTGTACCAATCATCCCTCCAAAGTTAATTCCATTTGGAGTCACAAACAGCCAGATACCAATGCTCAATAACACAGAGCCTAATACTACATTCAGATATCGTTTCATAACGCAACTATTATAGCGTCTCATTGATTTGTTGAACAATACTTTTCAATTACTTTCATTACTTCTTTAAAATCAATTGGTTTCGAAATATGACCATTCATACCAACTTTCAAACAAGCTTCAACATCTTCCGCAAATGCATCTGCACTCATCGCAACAACAGGAATCTCTTGAACATCTTTTCTCTTCGATCCACGAATCAATTTTGTTGCTTCATAGCCATTCATCATCGGCATCTGAATATCCATAAACACAAAATCAAATGCATGTTCTTCACTATTTTCCAATATATCTACACACTCTTTTCCATTACAAGCTCTTTGCGCATGAATACCATTTTGTTCAAGAAGATCATGAATAATTTCCCAGTTCAACTCATTATCTTCCGCAACTAAGACATGCAGATCATTAAAATTCAGTGTATGCAATACAGATTCTAATGTTTTTTCACGATCATGCTTCTCAAATGAAACTTCTAATGGAATCTCAACAGTAAATTTCGTTCCTTTGTCAATTGCACTTTCACATGCAATTGAACCTTGCATATGATCAACAAGATTCTTAACAATAAATAATCCCAATCCAGAACCAAATACTTTATCTGTTCTACTATCTATTTCTCTAGAGAATGAGTCATACATTACCTTCTGATATTCCTCACTCATTCCTATACCATTATCTTCAATCACACTCGCTAGAATTACATTGCCATCTGCATTTCTTTCTTCAATACAAAATCTCACTGTTCCACCAGGATTTGTATATTTGATTGCATTCGTCAACAAATTCAAATAAATCTGCGTCAATCGCAAATCATCACCAATCAAAGAAGAATACATGATATGCTGCTTTTCTACAGTCAACACAATATTTTTACTATTTGCCTGTGGAAGAAGAATTGCTTCCAGGCTATCCAGCATTTCATCTAGGTCAAACTCTTTGCTTGTAATACTGATATTTCCACTCTCAATTTTAGAAATCTCTAGAATATCATTGATCAATGTCAATAAATGCTTTCCACTCAACAATATATTATCCAGACATTTATTCACATATTTCCTGTCATAACTGTTTTCCCTCGCCAAAGAAGCCATTCCAATCACCGCATTCATTGGTGTACGAATATCATGCGACATTGATGAAAGAAATTGCGTTTTCGCATTACTTGCTTCATTTGCCAGTTCTGCGGTTTCTTTGAGTTTTTTATTGATTGTGTAAAAATAGCTGCCATCCACAAATAACAAAATAGCCATCATTTCACACACAAGAATAAAAATAGAGTAATCAACAGAATTATCCTGATACAGTTCACGCATCGGTACAATTCCCAGCACAGCTAAACTTGTACTATCTTCAAACACAGAATAATACCAGTAACACTTTTCATTCTTTGCATTTTTATAGTGAAATGACAAAACTTTATTATTAAACAGTTTTTCTTTCAACTGATTTTCTTTTTCTTCATTATGATCAAAATTATATGTACTGATATAATCTAAAAAATCATTTTCTTCCATCGATGGAGATTCAATGACATATCCACCCGCAACAGTCACCAGACTCACTTCAGCATTTGTATAAATTGCGGGGAAATTCCATATTTCCTGTAAACTTTTTACAGGGATGATTCTTAAAAGTAAATATGGTTTTTTATGCTCTCCTTCTTTCAAATCAACTCTGACACCAACACTTACAACTTCTACGCCCGTACTATCATCTGTATATTTGCCAAGTACCGCATAGTTCTCATCCACTTGATACATTGTCCATAGATTTCCAAGATAGATTGCTCGTGTATCTTCCGCTAGATTTTGAAACGAATGATACACGTCAAGAGATTGAAATGTATCTGTACTCCATGCATCTAATGTATCTAAATCTACAAGATGCGCATAACGGTCTGTATGCGTTGTTGAACGATGAATATAATCCACAGTCTGATCAAATGTAAAATTCTGTGATTCAATATAATCGCCCCATTCTCTCAATGCACTTCTTTCTGAATTCAAATATCGATTCGATACATCTTTCATTGATTCAATCGTCATTTTGAATGTTTCGATATTTGCTTTCTCTTTTTCTTCTTTGATGTTTCTGGAATAAGAAAACGCAAAAATAATCGTATAAACGATTAATACAACATTTGTGATCAACAATAATAATTTCAATACACTGGAACTATTATCTTTTTTATTCTGAATTGTCATAAGCAAATTACTTCTTCTAAAAAGTATATCACTTATCCAACAAAAAAAGGGCAATATTATGCCCCTTACAGCACAAAATCCCCCTGATCAAATATCACAACTTCTTTTCCGTCTTCTGTTGTACCAACAATATGCATATCACTGGTACCAATCATAAAATCAATATGGATCTTTGAATCATTAAATGTATATTTTGCATCTTCTGGCTGCTGCACGTTTAATCCTCTGCCAAGTGCTAAATGACAAGATGCATTCTCATCAATCAACGTTGTGTAATACACACGATGACTCATAGAAATTGGAGAATGATATTCCACTAATGCACACTCTCCCAGATAACAAGCATTTTCATCCATCCGAACCAGTGCTTCTAACATTTCTTTTCCTTCCTTCGCAATAACTTCTACAACTTTTCCATTTTCAAAGCGAAAACCAAAATTTTCTACACTCTTTCCACCAAGTACAAGTGGTCTAGAAGCATAAACGACACCATTTGTTCCATACTTTTCAGGCGTTGTACAGATTTCTTCTGTAGGAATATTTGGTGTAAAAGAGATTCCATCTTCTTTTCTTTCATAAGAGAATTTAGAATCTGGTGTCAATTCCACAACCAAATCTGTTCCATTGGATGCAGTGTAATGAAATTTCGTAAAATGATAGGAATCAATCTTTTCCCCTCTTTCATGATTTCTGTCCCTTTTTTCTTTCCATGTTTGAACAACATCATTTGTTTCATCGATATAACAAAGCTTCAATAACAGCTTCCATAATTCCTCTAAACGTTTGCTTTCCTCTACATCTGCCATAATATAGTCTGCCCACTCTTTTGTAGGAATCATCGCAATCAGCCATTGACAATGCTTATCACGACTTGCCTTACGCATAATATTTCTCACTGCATCCACATGTGCAAATACCGCATTTGCTTTTTCTTCTGGAAGATCTTCCATCAATTTTGGATTCACTCCTTCAAGACGTACATAGCATGCACCTTCATCAAGATATTTTTGATTCTGTAAAACTTCCCAGTCTTCTACTTTTTCAACATCTTCTTTACTGCGATATAAAGATGCAACTTTTAAATTCGCCTGATCTAGATAATGCACCACAACATTACTCGCTCCAAGCTTGTAACACTCTTCACAGAAAACCGGTGTAAATGCACTTCCTTCAATTGCTGCTTCCACAAGAACTGTCTGTCCTTTTTGTACATTTAAACCAACGCGAGCCAATGTATATGCGTACTTTCTTTTCATTTCTTCTAAATTCATATTTTTTTCCTCGATTCAATGCACGTATCTTATCATAATGATCTTGTCATATTATGCATGTATTGATACATTTCCAAAGAAAAAAACTTATGAAATGTAGTTTTGTTTCATAAGTTTCATTTCACATCATCATATGTATCTAAGAAATGATGCTTTTCTTTGTCATCTTTATAGGCAATGATTGTCTTCAAACTGACATTTTCAACGCTCTTGAAGATATTCTGTTCCACATATGGATTTGTCTTTTTTAAGTCACGAATCAGATTCTTTACTTCAACACGTTTTGAACGAGGACGCGTTAAACACGCTTCTGAAGAACATGTGTCTGTAAATTTACATGCACATTGGATAAAGTACAGGTTATTATGCTTTGCCCATGCTTTAATATCATCTTCTCTTACAAGATATAAAGGACGAATGACTTCCATGCCTTCAAAATGATTGGAATGTAATTTAGGCATCATTGTCTGAATCTGTGCACCATATAACATAGACATGACAATTGTTTCAATCACATCATCAAAATGATGACCTAATGCAATCTTGTTGCATCCTATATTTTTAGCATAGTTATATAAATGTCCTCTACGCATTCTTGCACAGATATAACAAGGATTCTTATCAATATGGAATACATTCTCAAAGATATCCGTTTCAAAGATCTCAATAGGAATATTCAGCTTTCTCGCATTATCTTCAATAATCAAGCGATTCTCTTTTGAATATCCAGGATCCATGACCACAAACTTCACATCAAAATGGACCTCAGAATACTTATGCAATTCCTGAAAACACTTTGCCATCAGCATAGAATCTTTTCCACCAGAAATACAAACCGCAATCCGATCCCCTTCTTTGATCAATTCATAATCACGTACTGCCTTTGTAAACTTTGACCAGATCTGTTTACGATATGTTTTAATGATGCTTCTTTCCACTTTTTCCGCAAATTGTATGGAATTATTTTCTTTCATTTTATCCATGACAATAGAAACATATCCACCATGCAGACTCACCGCATCATATCCTTGATCGCACAAAGCAAGTACAACAGGAATACTCAATTTTCCACGATCACACACAACAACGATCTTCTTGTCACGATCAAATACATGCTTTTCAACTTCATCCATTGATAGAACAACACTATGGTCAATCGGATTCTTTAATACTTTCTCTTCTTCTCTAATATCCACCAATACATATGTACTGGCATCTAACTTCTTTAATTCATCAATTGTTATTTCATTCATAGTTTAGTATTTTACAGGAATCTCCTTGTTTTTTATACCCTCTAGACGCAACAATTGTTTTTTCTTATCCAATCCAGAAGCATATCCTGTTAATGATCCATCACTGCCAATCACTCTATGACAAGGCACAATAATAGAAATTTTATTTCTACCAACCGCACCGCCAACTGCCTGCGCAGACATATGTTCTTTTTTACAATGAGACGCAATTGAACCATACGTTGTTGTTTGACCATAGGGAATCTGTAATAACTGATTCCATACTTCTAATTGAAATTCACTTCCAATCATATGAAGTTTTGGAAGAAAATCAGGCACTTTTCCCTGGAAATAAATATCCAGCCACCGTTTCGCATCCAATAAGTATTCATCTTCCTGTTCAATGACATCATCAAACCCAGCACGATCATACTTCTGCCCAACAAAATACACACCACAAAGTCCTTCCTCATCTGAAACAAGCACCATTCTACCAATTGGTGAATCATAATACATGATATTATTTGCCATAATCTTTCATTTCCTCCATCTTTCCACCAGCTACTGCCCAAAGATACAAACTTGCAATGGAACAATACGGTGAAAATCTTCTTCGATATTTCTCAAACAGCTGTTTTGTAATCTTACGATGATGATAAACCATACGCAAACCTCTTTGAATTGCTAAATCATCATACGCAAATACATTCTTTCTCTGCATGCAGAATAAAAGGATCATTTCCGCAGTCCATCTGCCAATGCCTTTCAATGACTGCAAAATCTCAATTACTTCTTCATCACTCTTTTCATACAATCCATCTAGATCAATCTCATGATTTCTAACTTTCAAAGCAAAGTCTTTCATATACGAAACTTTTCGAAATGTTAAACCAAAGCTCTGTAAATATGCATCACTTGCTTCACATATCGCATCTTCATCAATTACACCTAATCCATCTTTCATTCTTTGATAAATGGTTTTCTGTGCTTTTGTAGAAATCTGTTGACCAACAATATGGTGAATCACACTTGTAAACAAATCATCATCCACTTCTCGATGAATCATCCCAAGTGTTTCAATCACATCTTTCATCTTTCCATCCTTTTGACAAAGATAGTCCATCTCTTCTTTCCCATAAATAAATTCATTCACGATGATTTCCTCAGGTCTTTTTCTATATTTTAATGCATTTGAAAAAAACTACCATATTGATTATTTTTTTTCCTCCTTTACAATGGAGTTATGAAAACATTAGGTATATCTGTTTATCCAGAACATAGCACTTACGAAGACGTATTTGCTTACATGAAAAAAGCAGGAGAACTAGGCTTCAAGAGAGTTTTTACATGTTTCCTATCAGTAAAGGAGTCCAAAGAGGAACTCGTTAAAAACTTCTCAAAGTTCTGTCAGGTCGCACACGAATGTGGTTTAACAGTATCTGCGGATACTAACCCAGAAGTATTCGCACACATTGGTGCAACACCTTATGATTTGTCCGTTTTCCATGAGATTGGTCTTGATATCATCCGCTTAGATGGTCATTTCTCTTCTCAAGAAGATGCCGCAATCACAAGAAACCCATATGGCATCAAGATCGAATACAACGCATCTGGCAACATTGCTTTCAGAAATTTGATTGAAACAGGTGCAGATCAGGAAAATATGTGTTTCTGTTCCAACTTCTTCCCACAGCGCCATACAGGTATGGGATTAAAGAGATATCTAGAATTAACATCTAGATACAAGAATGCAGGTTTCAGAGTTGCATCTTTCGTTTCTTCTAACGAAAAGAACACATTTGGTCCATGGCCAGTATTTGATGGCTTGCCAACACTGGAAATGCATAGAGATCTTCCAATTGATCTTCAGCTAAGACACCTAATTGCGATGAATCTATGTCAGGATATCTTAGTTGGTAATGCATATGCAAGTGACGAAGAACTCAAATCAATGGCTGATACTGATCTTACAAAGATCACAATGAAAGCTACACTTGTTGATGACATCACACCACTTGAAAAACAAATCGTATATTACGACAAGCACAACCAGCGTGGTGACTGCAACGATGACATCCTGAGAAGCTCAGGAACACGTGTTGTCTTCAAAGGACAGTCCATTCCACCAAGATCAAAGGAAGGCTTTACAGCACACCGTGGCGATCTATTGATTGTTAACGATAACCTGGAACATTACCGTGGCGAACTCTGGGTTGTATGTCATGATATTGAAGTATCCAATGAATACAACCTCGTTGGCAAACTCAATCCAAATGAAGAAATTCTTCTCGACTGGGTTGTAGCTGACACTCCATTCGGTATTCTTTAATTCACAAAAGTTGAAAGTTTTGGCTTTCAACTTTTTTTCATATACAATAGAGACATGAAAACATGTGGAATTATTTGTGAATACAATCCATTTCATAATGGACATCAATATCAGATTGAACAAGCAAGAAAAAAAACAAACGCAGATGTCATGATTGCCATCATGTCATCTCATTTTATGCAGCGAGGAGAACCAGCATTTATTGATAAATGGAAAAGAGCAGAAGCAGCAGTAAAAAATGGAATTGACGTTGTTATTGAATTACCATACATTTACGCAACGCAAGCTGCTCATCAATTTGCACAAGGTGGTGTAGATCTATTGAAACTGGCAGATGTAGATTACATTTCATTTGGCAGTGAATGTGGAAATATTGAAAACCTGTCAGAGATTGCAGATACCCCTGTCAATCTCAATCACATCAAAGAAATCATGGATACAGGTGTATCCTTTCCAAAAGCATATTCATTACTCACATCACAAATGGAACCAAATGACATCTTAGCTGTATGTTATCTAAAAGCCATCAAAGATACAAAGATCAAACCAGTATTGATTCAAAGAAATACAGGGTACTTCGATGAAACGATTCAGCCACTTGCAAGTGCATATGCCATTAGAAATGCATGCATGCAGAAGAAAGACATTGAAATCACTACACCAATGAAAGAAGAACTGTTGCACTCATCTTATGTCACAATGGATATGTTCTATCCATATATTCGAACATATTTAATGATGACGCCATCTTCTAAGTTATCTGAATATTTCTTGATCAGTGAAGGCATTGAAAATCATTTAAAGAAAAACGCAGAGAAATGTGCAACATACCAGGAATTCATACAGGCGTGCGTGAACTATCGCTATACCGCAAGCAAGATCAGAAGATGTCTTGTACAGATTATGATGCAGATTACAAAAGAAGACGTAAAGAACTTGCCAAAGCTAGATAAACTCCGTATCCTGGCATTTAATAACAAAGGTAGAGAATGGCTGCATTCAAAACGCAAAGAAGAAGTGCATATTGCTTCAAAGTTTGCAGAAATTCCAAAGTCATATCGTGATATAGAATTTCAAGCCACCCAGCTATACACAAGTGTATTACCAGAAGAAGAAAGAAAACGTTTATTAGATCTAGAAATCAAAGGAGCACATTACATCAGATGACAAAGATTACGACAGTCTTAGGAGACATCACAAAAATAAAAGGCATGGATGCCATTGTCAATGCCGCAAATGAATCTTTACTTGGCGGAGGCGGTGTGGATGGCGCAATCCATAGAGCAGCTGGACCACTCTTATTAGAAGAATGTAGAAAACTTCATGGCTGTCCTACAGGTGAAGCAAAGGTTACTTCTGCCTATCGTATTCCTTGTGAATATATCATTCATACAGTAGGACCTGTCTATTACGGAAATGGTAATGAAGCACAACTGTTAAAAAATTGTTATGTAAATTCTTTAAAGCTTGCTTCAATCAATGGAATCAGAAAAATAGCATTTCCATCTATTTCTACAGGTGTGTATAGCTATCCACTGGATGAAGCTGCTCACATAGCGTATCAAGCAGTAAAGGAATTTACAGATGCTCTACCAGATGCATTTGATGAAATTGTATGGGTATGCTTTGATGAAAAGACAAAGAAAGCATACGATAAAGCAATCAAAGAAGGTTAAAAGGATCCGCATTGGATCCTTTTATATGTTTTGATAATAATTGTTTAAGTCTTCTCGCATTTGATTTTCAACCACCTTCCAGTCTTCAGCATTCATTTTAGAAAATAAAGCATGATTGATAGAAAGCATCTTTAGATCTTTGGAGTAATACATAAATCTTTTTCTTTCAAACTTTTCAAATGGATTTGTCAACATACTCCTTTTCACATAAGAGATATCATTTAATGTATCAGTTGTATATGGACACCCGTTTCGATCAACTTTCAAACCATGATCAATACGATCCTCATAAAACATGCGATAGGAATCTAATACTTCATCAATATTCACATCTCCAATTTCATTCATATGATGAATAAAGGACAATAAAAACACCATTTTATACGAATAGGAATAATCTCTTTCTTTCAAGAACGAAAAAAAGTCTTCTTTGATTGTTTCATCTGTATGCATTGGAATCTTTAACTGTGTTCGATATTTCTCAACATCTTCTTTCGAAAACAGTGGAATGGATTTGCTTCCAAACATAAACTCTTTTGTTGGAAGAATCGTTTTCTTTTTGATCCATGATGAAATTGTTTTTGTATCCACGAAATATTCACGCGCAACCTGTTCTTTACTCAAATACGAACCATATTCTTCTTCAAACGAATGAATATCTACCTGTTCAATCCTTTCGATTTCTTCATGAATCCCATCCACTTCAATAACATCGCCAACATTGTATGTTTGAGAAATATCTCCAAAAGGAACATAGCAAGGATTATCAAACAGCACATGCATATTACAAGCTTTCAAAGCAGCACCATATTCATCTACAACATCAATGATAAAAACATTTTTCTTTGTATCTGTTTTTCGGAGGCCTCTTCCAATCTGCTGCTGATAAAGAACTTTTGACAATGTTGGTCTAGCCATCACAATAATACGCAGTTCAGGATAATCCCATCCTTCAGAAATCATATTACAGGCACACAAGAAACGAATCTTATGATTCTTAAAATCCTGCATAATTTCTTCTGGATGTTTACTTTCTCTTGTATAGCTTTTTGCAGAAATACCAAATTGTTTATTCAGTATCTCCGCCATCTTAGATGCATGCCTTGTATTCACACAAAAGATGACACCTTGATACTCTTTGCATTGACCATCACTAAAATATTCAATTAAAACTTGTCCAATTAATTCATTTCTAGATGTAATGCTGATTGTCTTTTCAAGATCTGCATTCACATAATCTTTTCCATTAAATCGGATCTTGCTTAAATCCAGATTGGTTTTCAAACGATACACATTTGCTTTCGCAATAATTTCTTTATCCATTGCTTCTTTCAAAGAAAGATGTGTAGAATAGCTGCCAAAAATAGATTCCAGTTTCTTTTTATCCGGTCTTTGATCTGTTGCGGTCAATCCAATTAAAAATGAAGGATCAAAAAACTGTATCGTTCTCTTTAATACAGGTGCAACCGCATGATGTGCTTCATCCACCACAATATAGTCATAAGAATGTGGGTCATATTGAGAAATACGGCGAATCAATGATGCGTATGTTTTCACATCCACATGCATTCCCTTCAAAGATGCATTCACACGATTTTCCCAATCCTCTCTCACACGCACTGTAGGAACAAGAATCAACACTTTCAAATCCATAAAAGATTTCGCATATGACTGGATATCTTCTTCAATGATCTTAGATTTTCCACTCGCTGTAGGAAGTACTACAAGAAATGATTTTACGCCATTCTTTCTTTGATGATGAATTTCCTCTAATGTGATCTCCTGATGTTCATACAGTTTGAACTTTCTTTCCGCCAAAATACCTGTTTCTTTAAAAGAAGATGTATTTTCACCAATATATGTTTTGATATCATCTTCAATACGATTTTCAAACAGACAATCCTCACTGGAAAATCGATAAAGTTTAATGTTCTGTGTGGAACATGCATTTTGCTTATCTAACTGCTGAATATATTTCTTTTCACGAATGATCATTGGATGATGATAATGAATACCATTTTCTTCAATTGCGATATTTCCATTCTCACTTGAAATATAGTAATCCAGGTAAAAATGATTCCCCTGTTGTGTTGTAATCGCATATTCTTTATTCAAATACTTTAAAGAAGACATCCCATAGACAGAAGCAAAACTATCTTCAAATTTCATTTCTAAAGGCGATGCTTCTGCATGATTTGAACGATCATTGATTTTCAGATAATTTTCTTCACAATCCATTTGACCACGCATACATGCATCAATTCTATTTTCATCATACCCAAGAAAGCGATACACATGCATATATTCTTTCATATAAGCATTCTGTTTATCCGTCAAAAGAGAATACGAAAATGCTTTTGTATCCTGTTTACATATATCGATATCAATGATGATGGAAATATCATCTTTTGCATAGAAAATACTGTACCCACCATTTGGATACATTACTTTTTCTTTCCTGCACATTTGATACTTTTCTAAGAATTCTGCTTCATTCATATTATTTTTTTCTCAGAATCAGATTCAACCACTTTTCATTTTCTCTACCAGGTCGAATATCACTCGATTGCCATTCTTCTACAAGTGCAAATGGAATCTTCAGCATGAAATCATGAAATGATTCACTTGTGAAATCCGTGAAATATCTACCATTTCTTTCACAAGAATCATTCCCATATTTAAAAGAAGTATATACAATTCCATTCTCTTTTAATGCATCTGCCATCTTTTGAAATACAATGATCAATTGTTCCTTTTTACAATGCAGGATAGAAGAACACGCCCAAATACCATCATACATATCTTTTTCATTCAAATCTTCAAACAATAACAATTTAACATCCAATCCTGTCAATTTTGATGCAGCTTTGACCATTTCAATGGAACCATCACTTGCATCTACATCATATCCATGTTCCAGAAAGTACTTTGTATCTCTACCAGCGCCACAACCAAAATCCAGGATCTTCGCATCACTTTTTAAATAGTTCAAAAATTTATCCTGTGTTTGAGAGAACTCTAATGTTTGTGTTGTTGAAGTAAATTGCTTTGCATTTTGATTATAGTATTCCAGTGTCTTATCCATACGATCCAATTCCTTTGATAACCATTTTATCACAATATACTTAAGTATATCCTCTTCCCCATCCTCCACATTTTCCTCTATAATATTTCCAAAAAGGAGTTACACATGATTTATCCATCATTTTTAACAAACGGTTCAACAATAGGAATCTGTGCACCAAGTGCAGGTGCAGGAAAAGATCTAGAAAGCTTTGATGCCTGTTTAGATACACTCAAGCAACAAGGTTACAACATCAAAGAAACACAACACGTTAGAGTCAATGATCCACGAGGAGGAAGTGCAAAACAAAGAGGAAATGAATTAAATCAACTCTTTCAAGATCCAGAAGTAGATTTTGTAATGTGTGCAAAAGGCGGAGATTTCTTAAACGAAATGATTCCATACATTTCATTTGAAACATTAAAAAAGCACCCAAAGTTCATTATGGGTGCAAGTGATCCAACAGGTGTTCTATATCCATACACAACACTATGTGATGTCGCTACAATCTACGGTTTCAATGGAGGATCCAGCTATGACCTGCAACCATTACCACAATTTGTAAAAAACAACCTCGAAATCATCAAAGGAAATCTCATTGAACAGACAAACTATCCAGAATACCAGAAAGCATTGCCATGGGATGTTGAAGGATTTGTTCCAGATACAAAAGTACAATGGAACTGCACACAAGAAGAACTCACAACATCTGGCAGATGTATTGGTGGATGTATTGATGTATTAAAAGATTTAATTGGTACAAAGTTTGATGGCACAAAGAAGTTTATTGAAAAGTATGCAGATGACGGAATCATCTGGTATTTTGATAACTTCTCACTCAGTGCAGAAGTACTCTACCGTACACTCATTCAGATGCGTTATGCTGGATGGTTTGAAAGCACAAAAGCAATCATTGTGGGCAGAACACTGTTTGAATCCAGTGAAACGGGTATGAGCTATCAAGAAGCACTCACAACTTCATGTGAAGATATTCCTGTGATCTATGATGCAGATATTGGTCATACAAATCCACATTTCACAATGATCAATGGTGCAATTCTTAACTTAAACTACAAACAACATCAAGCATCTATTACATTCAGCCTCAAGTAAAAATGCAGTCAATGACTGCATTTTGCATATTTATTAAACCAGTTTGTTATTTCTGTTAAACGACGAATACGATGTTTTGGTTTTCCACTACGACTCAATTCATGTGTTTCTCCATGGAAGATACACATTCTCGTTTCAATTCCTTTCAAAGCTAATGCCTGCATCATCTGCATTCCTTCTGGTAAAGGGCATCTATGATCCTGATCAGAATGAATAAACAATGTAGGTGTTTTCGCATTCTCCGCATATTTCAAAGGAGAATGTTCCCACAATATATCAAATGCAAATGGAGAAGATGCTCCACATTGATCTGGATTAAAGTAAGGACCAATATCACTCATGAAACTCTTAGAAATCCAGTTAGAGATACTTCTTTGGCTCACTGCACAACAGAAACGATCTGTATGGCCAATGATCCAGTTTGTCATGAAACCACCATAAGAACCACCCGTTTCACAAACTCTATCTGGATCAATTGCTGGAAAGTGATGCAATACTGTACCTGTAAAATCCATCAGATTCTTATAGTCAACATCTCCATACAATCCACGAATATCCGCAAACGCATCGCCTCTTCCATCAGATCCTCTAATATTTGTGAAGAATACAAAATACCCTTCACTCGCCCAGACCTGCATTTCATGGAAGAAAGATTCCCCATATGCAGCTCTAGGTCCACCATGAATATCAAATACTGCAGGATATTTCTGATTTGGATCATAATCAATTGGTAACAGTACCCATCCATTTAACGTTTCCCCTTCAGATACATATGTTATCTTTTGCGGACGCGCAATATAGCGATCATTCATTGCTGCATCATTATGATGCGTTAGACAACGGATATTATTTCCATCCAGATCCATTACATATACTTCCTGAATATGATTCCAGGTACTTCCAATGAATGCAATCTGATGATTCTTGATATCAAAGCAATTGATTGTATATCCTTCTGGTTTAATGATTGTTAAATCAAATTGCTGATCATAGTCATAAATAACAGTTTCATAGTCTTCTGTCGCAAGGGTATAGTAATGATCATTTTCACTTGTATAGCCTTTTCCTCCACCTAATGCCATGTCCGATGCAATGGAGCTGTATAAAGATACTTCTGGTTTGAATAATTCTATAACGTTTTCTTTTTCCAGCCTGCAGATCTTTGTTGTTTCATTGACACCATATTCCTTGTGATCTGTTGCATGCACATACAATTGACCATGCATTACAAATGGTTTAGAAAAAGAATAGTCATTCCTGGAATAGATTGTTTCAATACCATTTGTTTCAATATCATATGCATATACCTGATTGAACAAAGATTCACGTGCATGGCGCTTCTCACCTGTATAGATTACTTTATTTCCTTCAACAATGAATTCACTCACATCAAAAGAAGGTTCTGTGATACGTTCAACATGCATAGGATCTAAATGCACCACAAATAATGCATTACGCATACCATTGATAAAATGTTTTCCATTATACCAGTAAGGCAATTCATCAACGACCTGATAGTTTTCCTTTTCTTCCTTCGCGGCTTCTAGATAGTTCTTTCTATCCGCATCATTCATTTTATATACATCAGCTTCATGCATATCTATTGAAGCTGTAGCTATCAATGTCTTCTCATTTACAAATTTCAATGCATTCATCGCAAATGGCAATGTTAAATACTTCATTGCTTCTCCACCATGAATACAAATCTGGTAGAGATCTGTTGTATATGCTTCTGTATCCTCATTACTTCTTTGTATCAATAAAGTTTCATCATCCACCCAGCACACAATCGTTGCATCCATTGTTGATGTAAGCTGTTTAGAAATACCATTTTCAATGATCCAGATATCTCTATGGTATGCTTGTTTCTTTTCATCACTTTTTGCAGCCTGGTACGCAATCACTGTTCCACTTGGGTTATACTGCAGGTTTTCCAGAAATTTATATTTCAGTAAATCTTCAATCAATACTTTCTGACTCATAAAATCACTTCCTTTATTTTAAGCATTTTCTAATTGCACGAATCAACATTTCTTCATCTAATGGTTTCGCAAGATATTCATTCATACCAGCCATTTTCCCACGCATGATATCATCCGAAAAAACATTTGCACTCATCGCAATAATCGGAATCAAAGAAGCATCTTTCCTTTGTAGAGTTCGAATTCTTCTTGTAGCTTCTAGCCCATTCATTCTTGGCATTAGAATATCCATTAATATCATCGCATAATATCCAAGACTGGATTTTTCAAAACTCTTTAAAGCCTGCACACCATCTTCAACACAATCTACAATGATTCCATTCTTTTCAAGCAAGAATTTCACTACTTCCGTATTCAACTCATTATCCTCAACAACAAGTGCTCTCAAACCCTTCAAGCTGAAATGGCTCTCTATTGAATTGTTATATTTGATTTCTTCTCCAATTTCAAATGTCATGCAGATCTTTATATCTGTACCAACATTTTTCTTGCTGGCTACTTCAATGGTTCCATTTAAATTATCAACCAGTTTCTTCACAATAGCTAAACCTAATCCACTGCCTTCATATGTAGAACGACTTGTCTTTTTTTCTTGTGAAAATGCATCAAATGCATACTTCATAAATTCTTCAGACATACCGATTCCATCATCTTTACATCCAAATTCTACCGTTACATGTGTATCATCATGATCAACTTCTCTATAGTAGACAACAACATTTCCATTTTCTTCCGTGAACTTTACCGCATTTTCAGTTAAGTTTGCAAAGATTCTATCAATATATGTAGCGTTACTTACTACATATGGATATTGAATGTTTGCTTGATCAATATCCATATGGAACGTAATATTCTTCTCTTCTGCTTTTCTCCAGGATTTCACACATGCATCCTGTATTGTATCAATAATCGGCAATGGCATACATGATACTGCAGATGTATCTGACTCAAGTTTATTTAATTCTAGAATATTATTCACTAAAATCACAAGGTAATCCAATGATTCATTCACTTTCGCTTTTAATGATTGACGCATCTCTAGATCATTTGGATATTGATCTGCCATACGCAGCATGCCAATCACTCCATTCAATGGTGTACGAATATCATGAGACATATTTGAAAGGAATCGATTCTTTACTTCAACTTCACGTCTTGCTTCTTCTGCTTCATAATGTAAATTCAATTCCCTTCTCTTCACTTCACTGATACTACGTATTGTACAGATGATTTCAATCACTTTCCCATTTTCATCACGATTTTTCGCAATAAACACAAGACGATGCCAGTTTCCATCAAGCATCTTATATTCCGTGACAGTTTCATCATCCTTTGCTAAATGATTTTGAATGGTTTCAAAATTTGTGAATTCATAAAACATCTCTCGATATTCTAACTCAACACTCTCTTCACATCTCTCTTTAAATCGTTTTGAAGCACAACCTTTATTTCCTGTGAAATGATGTACTGTACTATCATGCGATATCTCTTCAAATTCATCTTTTTCAAGATTGATTAAATAAATATGACAATATGATTTCGCAATTGTAGAAATGATTTCATTACTTTCAGTCACTTCTTCATATGCCCGCTGGATCTGCTGCTGGATTGCTTTTTCTTTCTCCATGATATCGTCAATATATCTAAAACCTAAAAGTGCATAACAATGTTTTTCATCTTCTTTAACCTTAATTGCCTGTGCTTCAAAGTATTTTTGATGACTCTTGTTAGATAGACTTTTGTAATGATATGTAATACGATCATTTCCATTTAAATTCTTTTTCAAATTATCACACGTAAACCAATCCAGAAACTCCTGTTGCTCATCCTCGGATATATACAAAGCTGCATAATGTTTACTATAATTGTCAAAATTATAGAACACTTGCCTTTTCATCATATCTTCCGCATTTGTATTAGAAGAAATATGTACAGATTCAAATGTTTTAGAATTTAATTCAATAAAATAAACTGCCGTGAAGTCAGAACATAACTTATCTAGAATATCTTTCTCTTTTTCAATTTTATGTAACGCAGCTTCAAGTTGATTGTTCTTTTTGATTTCTTCCAGAACAACTTCGTTCACATCTTTAAATCCCATGACGAAAGAATTATCATTTTTATCTAGTTTTGCAAACGAAATCTGATAGTATGCCAGCTGTCCATATGCATTTCTTTGATAAATTACCTGATAGATTGGATTTTCCTGTATTTCTTTCAATACTGTTTCATATGCTGTGTCTTCTAAAAATGCTGCACGATTTCCTTCGTCAATATAACGTTCAGCATAATCACGCATAGATTTTGTATAGTGATTGATTTTTCCGAACAGCTCGATGGCTTCCTGAATGACCCATTCCGCATATTTATAACGGCAAAGCTCACAAGTCTGATCAGGATGGACCAGCCACATCGTTACATACTCATTCGCAAGGCCATCAATGATTCTTCTCTGCTTCTCTTCTTTTTGTTTTCTCTTGTTAATATCAATAAAAATTCCACAGACATTCTTGATTTTTCCATTTTCCTGCCAAATTGTTTTTCCAATGGAATGTACCCATTGATATTCTCCATCAGAGTTTCTTAATCGAAATTCATCATCATGTTGTTCATTTAGATTGCGTAATGTTTTAAATTTATCAATGGATTGTTTTACTTTATTGACATCATCTGGATGTACATAAGACAAGAAAGAACGAAAGCCACTCGAAAAATCTTCATATGCATAATGGAACATACGACATAATGCATTATTCCCTTGATATACAAGTGGATTTTCATTTTCGTCAAACACGATCTTCCATCTCGCAGTGCCTAACGATTCATAAATTGCTTCATCACTCTCTTCGCTCGTAAAAATCCAGATAGATAAATTCTCATCCTGTTTTGAATATGATTTAATTTGAAGCTTTACTAAATCACCATTCATCTTGCGGTAAAGATAACATAGTTCTGACTTTTCTTTTAAAACAGAATACACATAGCCATAATCCATCACCGCATCAAATACGCTACGATAAGATTCCTTTACAAAACGCTTCCGATATTCATCTATCATCGTTGAAAACTTCCACTCTTTCTCTTTCAGTAGTGTTGGGAAAAATTCCGGTGTAATGATTTCTCTAAATTGATCTGTTTGTTTATCTACAACATAAACACCTAGATACTTAGGTGCGATTAATTTTAAAAATTGCTCACTGTCATTTTTTTCTTGTAGTAATTGTGAGTATTTCAACTCCTTATACAATGCGGAGTCTGTTTCATTATTTACATAGTGTCTCACACAAGGCTCCTTTCCATCAAGGATATATCTGGTAAAAATAATATAAATTGAGAACGGGTATAGTTCAAGTGAAATTTCAACAAATTAGAAAAGATTTTCACTGCTATTCAAAAAAGAAAAACAAATATATCTCATATAAAAAGCCAAAAAAATACGATAAACATCAACAAAACGCAAAACAGCTCTAAAAGGCTTATTGATGCCATTTAAAGCTGTTTTTGCTTCATAAAGCTCCTAAAGAATTAATGACTTTCTAAATTTCCATTCATGCCACGTTCTGTAGCTGTCTGCATCGTTTCTTTACCAGTTTCTGTTAATGCTGTTGTGTCATCTTCAACTTCATATCCAGCATTTCTTGCGGCCTGAATACCTGCAAGTCTGCCAGAAGTCAATGAGAAACCTAGACCAACACCTTCAACATCCTGATATGTACCATAAGAAATACCAGAAACGTTATTACCCGTTGCATAGAGATTCTTGATGACTTCATGATCTTCATTCAATACCTGAAGCTTTTCATTTGTATTGACACCACCAAGAGCACCTAATACACCAGCATGTCCCTTAGTTACATAGTAAGGACCTTCAGAAACAGAATATTTCAAAGATTCCTTAGACTTAAAGAATTCTTCATCCTTGCCACTCTTGACATAGCTATTGTAGTTATCTACTGTTTCTTGCAGATCTTCTACATCACATCCAATAAATGCTGCAGCTTCTTCAAGCGTATCAAATACACCACCTTCATTTGCTTCTGTTAACTGATCAAAGCCACTCTTCCAGTCATCACTGCTGATAGGCGCATGATAGATTGTTGGATTGCCATTTTCATCAACGATACCAAATCGATCCCAGTAATGTACCCAGGTACCTGTATTTTCCTGAGACATATCTGTCCATCTATCTACTGTAGCCTGATCAACGATTGTATACGCATAGCCACCTTGAGAAAGTACAGAAGATGTAAATTCAACAGTATCTTTTAATAGATCTTCATTCATAAATCTCTTGCCTTGGTTATTGACCCATAAAATTGGAGAGTTGAGTGTTAACTGAGATACAACTTCATCATCACATCCCTGTGTTGTAACACCATGGTTCATTGTTAACAATTCACCCTTGTCAGCGCCAATGTCCCACATCATATCCACACCAGGTGCATAAGAACCAGCTAATACATTGCAGTTTGCATATACATCTTCACCTAATGTTTCCTTCATGAGTTCTTCATTATTTGCGAAAGAACCAGTAGAAATTACAACGGATTTTGCATTGACCGTTAATGTTCCACCATCTTTCTTTGTACATTTCACACCTGTTACATTTCCATCCTTGTCAACAATGATTGAATTCGCTGTAGTAGCATACTGCACATCCACACCAGCTTTATCCAATGCATCCCCTAAATATTCAAATGGATTTGCATTGTTCCATCTGTGGTATACAACTTCTGTATCGAAGTGTGCAATCTGCTGTGCTGTTTCAGACAGGAAGAAACCTACACCATGATTTAACATATAAGAAATTGTATTTTTTGCTTCTGCAATAAATTCACGGATCAGCTTAGAATTTCCCATGTTGTTATTACGTTCCTGGAAGTGATCATACCAGTATTCTTCATCTGTTGTTTCACCATCAGTATAGCGCGCTTCCTGTTCAACAGAACCAACTGCGAACATACCCTGCGCTGCATTACCAAATCCACCAATAGATTCTGTTGCTTCAATACCAATTACAGAAGCACCACCTTCACTCGCTCTTAAAGCAGCTGTTGTACCAGAAGCACCCATACCTACAACGACAACGTCTGCTTCTAATGTTTCATCTTTACCCTTTTTTGTTTCTGTGGATAAACCAGCCTGCTTCATACAGTCTGCAACGGCTTCACTTACCGCATCACGTGTAGCAGTTGCACCAGACACAACATCAATATCACCAGACTGCGCTTCTACGATTTCCTTTGCCAAGCCTTCCGCAGCATCTGCACCATATCCTTTTGACTGGCTGCTGGAATCTACTTCAGCATCTGTAATCTTTCCATCTTTCACTGTAATTGTGACCTTTACATCACCCTTTTCAAATCCTTGTGCTGTAGCTGTGTAAGTGCCATCTTTTGCTTCTCTCGCTGTACTATTAGAAGTACTGGAACATCCAAAAAGAGAAACACTCATTACACAAGCAAGCATACATGTTAATAATTTCTTTTTCATTTCCTCTACCCTTTCAGTGCTATTAGTGTACGTAATTGTGAATTTGTGAACAATGGACTATTCCAATCTAATATGTGGCTGATTCTTATATCCAAGTGATGTGCTAGTTGTCATGAAAGATATTCAAGCATCGATTATCACGGAAGGTATCAGTACATATTTCACAATGATCACTCCGCAAAATGAATGTGAAATTACATTAGACGGAGCAACATATCATGCACTATCTCATGATTTAATATTCTCAAGAGAAGACATGCAATATCAGGCAACAGAATCACTTCTTGTCTATGATTTTCAAGCATCCTTTTTTGACAGTCTATTTGATTCCCAGATTTCAGACTGCAGGATCCTGTATGATTTTCTACATGCGCCAGATGCAAGTGGAGAACACTTATATTTTTCTAATATTGGCAATGATGCACTCTATACACTTGAACTTATTTTCAACGAATTTCCAAGAGATGATATATATCATGAAAAAATAATCCGTTTATTACTTGTAGGCTTATTTTCATTCTTAGATCGAAATCATTCAGAAACTTTACTCATTCCAAGATCCACAATGATCCAGAATCATATCTTTGGTAAAATCATGAAATATATTGGAGAGCACTATCGCGACGTTACGTTAGATCAAGTCGCAAAAGAATTCAACTACCACCCAGACTACCTTTCCTATCGCTTCAAAAAGATTACAGGCATGTCATTTTAAAAAAACTATTATCTATCCGCATGGAAGAATCCATGCATCTACTACTCACAACAGAAATGACGATTCAAGAAATTGCAGAATTCAATGGTTACCATGATCGTTCCCATTTTTCAAGAAACTTCAAAGAATATACAGGCATGACACCAAAACAATTTCGAAAAAGCCATCAAAAAAATCATCAATCTCAATGATCAATGATTTCGGTTTCCTTTTCTTCTGCTTCTATTTGGACCAGGTTTTCTCACACGATAATGTCCGCCACTTGCTTTCTTCTTTTCCAATGCAACTGGTGCAGCATTTTCAGCCAGGTGATATCCATCTTCTGTTTTCATAAACCAGCCAATTTTTAAAGTACCGCCACAATTTGGACAAATAGCATAGCCTTCCATTGGAAGTTCATTACTATCTTCATTTACTTCCATATATCCACATAATTCACAATACATTCCTCGCGCAATCCCATTACTAAGGTCTTGTTTTGCGGCAATGCTTTTTTCTTCTGTTTTGTTTTCTTCTTTTTTCTCTTTTTTCAGTTTTTTCAAGAAATTAAACATGTTCTTTTCCCCACTTTTTTGCCTATCTAGAATACAACATTTTTTTCTTCTTTAAGTGAACAAAACTTGAATATTATAAAATACCAAAATGCTGGAATGCTTTCAGGATACCATCGTTTTCACTTGTATCTGTAACGTAGTCTGCATGTGATTTCACTTCATCATTCGCATTTCCCATCGCAACACCGACTCCCGCAAATTCAAGCATTGTCATATCATTTCCACCATCACCAAAGGCAATGGTATCTTTCTGATCAATACCATAGTAATCCAGTATTTTCTGCATCCCTACAGGTTTTCCACCTTCTAATGGAATCATGTCCGCAAATTCTTCTGTCCATCTTGCAGATTTCATACCTGGTGCATGTTTCACCCATTCCGCATCATCCTTGCTTGGAATACGTGGACAGATCTGATACGTATCATGTGTGTATGAGCGAACCGGATCTTCTACTCTTAACATATAATCTTCTTTTCCAATACTTTTTAAATATTCATAATGTGCCTTATTAAATGTAATATCATAAGAATCATTTTCTTCCATGAATGTGCAAGCATAATCCGCATTCTCTTTGAGCCATGGAACCAAAGAATGCAACGCTTCTTTACAAATCGGCAGTTTATAAAAACAATGCTTGTCTTTATCCATGACGTATTGACCATTCAAAAGGACATACCCATCCCATGGAAAAGCATTCAATTTCTTTCCAAGCAATGGTAATTGTACAGGTGGTCTGCCACTCGCCAGAAACACTTTGATTCCTTTTTCCTGTAATGCATGCAGCATTGCAATCGTTGTATCTCTTAATTCAATTTCATTAAATGGTTTCAACGTACCATCAATATCAAAAAAAGCAGCTTTCATAATCATTTCCTCACATCGAAATGATTATATACAAAAAACTGCTTTTAATAAAATTATATGACTAGCTGGATGTAGTATTTTCTTCTGTTGGCTGTTCTACTACAGTATGTGTTACAACACCACTTGCAATATCATTTCCCATTTTTTCAAAACGAGAAACATCACTATTCTGCGCTGTTAAAACAATGGATGTATTCTGCAAAGCATCAATCTGAGTTTTGATTGCAGCATCATCTGTTTCAATGCTCATATTGACTGGAAGTACATGCCACTTGTCATAATGATTCAATTGTGACTGTGCACTACCTAAAAAGCCTGCAAATGCTACGGCTGCCTTAATACTTTTGCTTGTTGGAACAACTGCAGCTGCTTTTGTAGAAACTGTTGTTTTCAACTGTACTTCTTTTCCGTTCAATGTATATTCAGGCATCGCACATACCGCAATGTTTTCTTTTCCAAGTGCTTCTTCCATGGATGCATAATCACTTGTGGAAGCAAATACCGCATTCACTGTACCGTTCTTTAAAAGTGTTGCGGGATCCTCTTTGGAATTCACAAAGTTTTTAGAATTTTTCAAGTCAACTAGATAGTCTGTCACTGCCGTTGCATTTTCACTGGCAAAATCAACTGCACTATTCATTCCAGCACCAAAATAGAATGCTGAAATATATTTTCCATCCAGTAAAGAAAAGCCTACTTTTCCTTTTTTTAGCATTGCATCAATATTCTTAACAACATCTTCACCAAACACCCTCTTGTCATAATACATACACCCCATATCACTAGATGTATACGGAACACCATACACTGCCCCATCATATGTCACTGTATTTACAATTGTAGGGCTATTCTCATTTTCAATTGTATTTAAAGTTTCACCACCAAGTTCCGCAATAGCATTTGTTTCGATAAGACTTGGAAGATCATTTGAATCATATAAATATACATCAGGTAAATTTTCTGCCAGTTTATTTTTCACATCCGCAAAAGCAACTGCTTCTGTTTCAATTGTTAAATCCCATTTTGGATGTACTTTTTTAAATGCTTTGATTTCTTTCTCCATCCAGCTGTCTTTTCCAGTTTCTTCTTCAGGTGCCCAGACTTTTAACGTCGCACTTAAAGATTCTTCTTCAACAGTAGATGTTTGTTCTTCAGAAGTTTTAGATGTTTCTTTTTTTGTACAACCAGCCAGCATACTCGTAGATATCAATGCGGATAGTCCTATTTTCATTAACTTGTTCGTATTCATATTACTCATTCCCTCCTGGTTCATATTAATAACACTTATAGATTTTACAACATTCACTCCATTATCTTCAAATAATTCTGAATATTTCAAAAATCACTTTACAACCAATATTTGACGACTTTGTTATAATGATAAAGCACGTGAAAGTGAGGATAAAAAAATGAGTAAAGTAGATGTCATTAGTGGATTCTTAGGTGCTGGTAAAACAACATTGATTCAGAAATTAATCAAAGATGTATTTGCGGGCAAAAAAGTAGTATTAGTAGAAAATGAATTTGGTGAAATTGGTATTGATGGCGGTTTCTTACAGGAAGCTGGTATCACAATCAATGAAATTAATGGTGGATGTGTCTGCTGCACATTGCAGGGAGATTTCCATGATGCTTTGGAAAAAGTTGAAAATACATACCATCCTGACCATATCATCATTGAACCAAGTGGCGTAGGTAAATTATCAGATATTCTTTCTATCGTAAAATCTGTAGAAGGTTTGGAGCTCAACAGCTATAGTGCTGTCGTAGATGCGAAAAGATGCAAGATCTATCACAAGAACTTCAAAGAATTCTTTGATGATCAGATTTCTACAGCTTGTTGCGTTATTTTAAGTAGAACACAGCTGGTCAATGAAGAAAAATTAAATGAAGATGTTTCTATCATTCGTGAACTGAATCCTGATGTAAGAATCATTACAACACCATGGGATGATCTCAATGGGGAAAGTATCTATGAAGCAATGACTGGTTCAAGTAACGGTTTCCCTGAAGGTCTGGAAGAATTAGATTTTGATGAAGAGGAACATGAACATCATCACCACCATGATGAGGACGAACATGAATGTTGTTGTGGACATCATCATGAGGAAGAGCATGAATGCCATCACCATCATGATGAAGAAGAACATGAATGCTGCCACCATCATGATCATTCCGAAGAAATTGAACATGCAAATGAAGGCTTAAGTGAAGGAAATAAAGTACATATCGGTGGAGGTGAACACGAACACCATCACCACCATCATCACCATCACGGATTAGATGCAGATGATGTATTTGATTCTATTGGTATTGAAACAGTTAACCGTTATACAGAAGATGACATTCGTGAAGCTCTCAAAGGCCTTGGCGAAAATATCGTTCGTGCGAAAGGTATCGTTCCTGCAACAGATGGATCCTGGTTATTCTTTGACTATGTTCCTGGTGATGTAGATATCCGTGCAGGTAAAGCTGCCTATACTGGATTGATTACTGTCATTGGTGAACATGTTGATGTAGAAAACATTAAGACATTATTTAAGGTGAAGTAATATGGCAACACCTGTATATTTATTCACTGGTTTTCTAGATTCTGGAAAAACAACATTAATTAAAGATACATTAAGTGATCCAAACTTCATGGAAGGTGTATCTAGAACTTTAATTGTCTGCTTTGAACAAGGCGAAGAAGAATATGAAGAAGACTGGCTGAATGATCATCATGCATTTATTGAATATGTTGATGATGTGGAAACATTTACACCAGAAAAGATGCATGAATTAGATACGATCTATCATCCAGATCAGGTATTCATTGAATGGAATGGTACACTGGCAATTCCTGAAAGTATCATTTCTAACATGCCTGGTTTCTGGCCACTTGTACAGATTCTAACACCAGTAGATGCTTCAACATTCGCTACATTCATGGGACCATTACGTCAAATGATGTATGAACAGATTCGTTATTCTGATACTGTTATCTGTAATCGATGCACAGAAGAAACATCCGGAAGCATGCTAAGAGGAAATATCAAAGCAATTAACCGCAGGGCACAAATCTTCTATGAAGGAAATTTTGGTGAAGCAATTGAATTAAAAGATGGTGGTCTGCCATTTGATATCAATGCACCAGTCATTGACATCAAAGATGATGACTATGGATTATGGTATATGGATGCTGTGGAAAATCCAGATAAATATGATGAAAAAGAAGTTATCCTTCGTGGATACTATGCAGAAAGCATTCCAGGCTATCATCAGACATTTATTATGGCTAGACGTGCAATGGTTTGCTGTGCAGCAGATACATCTGAATGTGGTATTACAGTTACAGGTGTAAAGATCCAGGAAATGACAAAAGGCAACTGGTATGAAGTACAAGGACATCTCAAAACAATTCCTATGGAAAATGGGGGTAAAACATGTGTTCTATATGCAAACCGTATTTCCAATTATCACAAACCAGAAGATGAATTTGTAACATTTAATTAACGAAAAAGATGACGTCGACGTCATCTTTTTCATTATTCTTCTATGACTAAACGTTCATATTTCTTCCACAATGTTTGAATATTTCTGGAAATGATGGAACTAAGTTTCGATACGATTTTTGTAAAGAATATCTTGTAGACTGCACTGATGATGAATGATAGGATTGCTAAAGAAACAGCCATAAAAACAGCACATATAAATGCATGTTCTATGCCAAATCGACGCAATATTGAAAATTCAATCACTGGTCTAAAATATCTTCTAAAAGCAAGATTTTCATGAAATATATACACAAGTAATGATAAAGAAGAAAAGTAATTTATCGTACGATTGATAAACTTCTTTTTTTTCATCATATTAAATGAAGAAAATGCAATCAGAAACATAAATAAACTATTATTCATATTCCAACGTACGAGTCTATTTAAAAAATAATTTGTTCTAAGCCCAAGATAATCCACGCTTAGAATCAATGCAACATAGCTAACGATAGAAACAAAAAGAATACCTTTATTTAATTTTAGATTTTCTGTCCATTCATTTTTATAGATTTTAATAAAACTGACAATGACATATGTTGCAAGGAAAATTACTAATTCATTCGCAAAGAATAAGTTGATTTCCTCTAAAGGTAATACAGGAATAATAAAATAAATCATAAATAAAAAAGATGTTAAGGCAAAATGTTCACTTATTTTTAACTGTTCCAGCATGCGATTCAAGAATGGATGAATCAAATAAAACAACAAATAACAAGTAATATACCAATTGTTCGCAAATGTTGTTGGAAAGAATGTTCTTACAGTATCAGATATCTGAAATTGTATTCCAATTGCATGCAACCCCAAAAAAACAATCATATTGATGATCCACACATCAAGTATCATATGAATTACTTTTTTCAAACTCATTTTTTTACTGTTCACTAAAAACCATGCAGAACATATAAAAAACATATTATTTCCTAGTGCACCACAAATTCTAAAAAGAGCCAACAGCAAAACATCCAAATCTCTTGTTGCGGTAGCAATATTAATGAATGTTCCTTCTCCTATTCCTAAAACATAGTTTGGTTCTGTTAAAGTCTGTATTACATGTGATAATACAATCAAAAAAATGGCAATCACTTTATATAGTTCTATGCCTGATTCTCTTTCTTTTTTCATTCTTCCTCCAGTTTCAACAAGTTCATTATCTAGTGATTTATCAAATTCCGTTCTAAAATCATCTCACATTTTCAAAATTTTTATAAGACTGAATGACAAAATGTCTAACAGATGTTATTCGCTTCTATCTTATTGTATAACTTTTTTCTCATCTTCACTGAATCTTCAGATTTTCACACGTTTTTAACAAGATTTTATATGCGAAAAGTGCTAAACTATAACGGTCATTAAAGAAAGTGAAATTTTTGTGAAATATGTTGAGTAAATTAAAACAGATATTTTCTATTAAAAGAATTGTGTGGTTCTTATTTGTTTCAGGATTATTTCTTGTATTATATACACCACACTTGTCATACCATGTAGATCTAGATAGCTGCAGTGAAGGAACGATCGTACTTGCCAACTACAACACTGACCGTAACGAAGAAATCTTCGAAACATACAACTACAACGGTCACAAAACATGGTACGATGTCGCACCATATTATAAAGAGATTGCAATCACGAATGTACCTATCGTAACAAACAGCCTGCAGATGCAGCTGCAAGGTGTAAAGAGCATGACCATCAATAAAATTACATTGTCGTTTGGTCCAATGACTGTTCGTGAATATACTTCCAGCAACTTTACATCCCAATTAGCAGGTTCCCAAGGCATTGATATCTCTCTTGAAAATGATCAAATTCATTTGAATCTGCAGAATGTAGAAGGCTGGGTACAATTCCAGACAGAAGAATATCTTCCAAAATTCATTATCATTCAAGTCTATGCATTTATCATGGTACTCGCATGGATCATTGCGGTAATGATTGATAAGCATTTAGAATTATCCAACGCCATTCCATTAAATGAACTTATGTTACTCGCAGCTCCGTGCTGGGTATTCTTCATGATGGAGAACATATTAGGTAATTTCTTCTATATCAATACTGGATTACGTTTACTAAACGTTGGTATTATGATTGTCATCTACAAGATTTTCCATCTCATCTTCTTTAGAAGACCAATGGGATTGAATCTTGCGAATATCACATTTACACTCTATGCAATTGTTTCCACATTTGTAGTCGTATTTAGAAATCGTCCAATTGCCCCTTGGGACTTTACAGCACTCGGAACAGCAATGGATGTTGCGGCAAACTATGATATTCATTTAAATTACATTATGATTTTTGCATTCATCGTGGATGCAATGTTATATCTCGTTATGCGTTGTGTACCAAGAGACAAAACAAAGATCAATAAATGGTATACAGCGTATCCAATCATTGTACTTGTCGTTGCATTGTTCTTTAACAGTATTGGTTCTTACTATTTATGGGATATTCGATTACTATCCACATTCCAGAATGAAGGTACAACTTTAACTTTCACGGGTCTGGTTCGTCAATTCTTAGAAAACCAGCCAACAAAACCAGATGGATACAGTGAAGATAAACTCAATGCATTAAAAAAAGAATATAGTACAAAAGCAAAAGCAGATGCAGAAGCAGATGAAAAAAACACAAAACCAACAACGATCATTCAAATCATGAATGAATCATTCAGTGATCTAGATATTGGCGGCACAACGATTGCCGAAGGCATGACGCCTTACTTTAATTCCTTAGAGAATACGATTCGCGGAAATCTCTATGTATCTGTTCGTGGCGGTGGTACATGTAATACAGAATATGAAACACTCACAGGTAACTCAACAGCGTTCTTCCAGGCAGGTGTATATCCATACAACATGTATATGAACCGTTCTGTTCCTTCAACGATTTCTTATATGAATCGTAATGATTATTTAACAACAGGCATGCATTTAGGCAAATCAACAAACTGGAACAGAAGAACTGCATACCAGAAGCTTCAATTCAAAGATACAGTATTCGCAGAAACATTTGATGGTTTAGATACGATTCACGGTTACCCAACAGATGAACAGGATTTTGAAAAAGTTATCGAGAATTACGAAGAAAACAAAGGTAAGAATCAATTCTTGTTCAACGTTACTTATCAGAACCACGGCTCTTATAAAAATGCGGATGATTTAACACAGACAGTAGATCTCACAAGCTATGGCAATGAAAACTATGACACTGCAGAAAACTATCTTTCATTGATTAAACTAACAGACGAGGCTTTCAAAAAGCTCATTGCATACTTTGAGAATGTCGATGAAAATGTCATGATCATCATGTATGGTGATCATCAGCCGTCCCTTGGTTCCGCAAGTGACCGCCTGTTCTTCCCAACCAGTGGAACACCAGAAGAAGACATCAAAAAATATGTTACGCCATTCTTGATCTGGGCAAACTATGACATTGAAGATCAGACATATGACAAGCTCAGTGCAAACTATCTATCTAGTTTAATTCTTCATACAGCGAATATGGAGCTCACTCCATACCAGCAGTTCTTGTATGAATTAAAAGATCAATATCCTGTTATTTCATTATATGGATGTTATGATGCTGAAGGTAACTTCTATGAATCTGTCGATGACATTGATGATGAAAGTATTCAGGAATATAGAATGTTACAATACAACAACGTATTTGATAAAAATCGTGATGTTGAATTATTCTACCCAAAAAGCTCAGATAACAAAAAAGCAGATGCGTCTACGGACTAATCTGCTTTTTTTTGCCATCTTACATAAAATTTCTAACAAATTGTTCTTTCTTTGTATATGGTTTCCATTGAGCACCCGGATTATCATCTTTCATAAAATTTGTCCACGCAGTAATCATTGCTTCCGACAAACGATAATCACGTGCATTCATATTTCTCCAGCAGCGATCCAATGTACCAAACATATACCACAGTTCAGAAGAATGGAATGCACCAGCATCATCTGATGGTAAATTCTTAGAAAAATAATACATATAACAAGGCTTCTTGGAATAAATCAAACGAAGTTCTAGAAACTTCATACATCCCTCATAGAACTTTGATTTTCTAGCATCTGTTCCTTTTTCAATTGTTATATCATTGCTTGTCATACCAATCATATAAGGAATGTTATGAATTCTGCCATTCTTTGCGGCAACATCCATATCTTCCTGCAGAAGATATCCATCATTCACAGGACCAAACGCAAGTCCACCGCATTCTTTATATAACTCCGGTAAAATGGAAACAAGTTTACTCGCATCCAGTTTTCTAAGTGCATTGATATTTTTCGCTTTGCACAGCTTACGAATCAAATCTCCTGTATGATATGCATCACTCATTTTCTTTGTACGTGTGATGCCATTTTCTACCCCTGCACCTGACTGGAAAATTGCACTATGGATCAAGCCTTTCGTTAAAGGCGAAGTAATCAGTGCCTGTGTGCTCATTGCACCTGCAGACTGACCAAATACCGTAATTCTATTACGATCTCCATGGAATGCATCAATATTGTCATACACCCACTGCAAAGCCATGATTTGATCTAATAAGCCATAGTTTCCTGTTGTATGGAATGTATTCTCTTTTGTTAAGACAGGATCTGCATAAAATCCAAATACACCAACACGGTAATTCACTGTTACAAGGATAACATCGTGAGAAGCATATTTTTCTCCATCAAATTCCATTTCTGAAGAAAAGCCATGGTCAAATGCACCACCATGGATCCAGAATGCCACTGGAAATTTTCCTTCTTTCTTTGGCGCCCAGATATTCAAGTACAAGCAATCTTCACTTTGTGAAGGCAATGGATACTTTGGATCCGTATAGAATTCTTTCCCATAGAAACCTTCCGTTGGATCTGCCTGAGGACACTGACTTTTAAATTCCAATGCTTCATAAATCCCATCCCATTTTGCCTTTTTCATCGGTACTTTAAATCTTCTATCTCCTACAGGAGCTTCCGCATATGGTACTCCTCTAAAGATCATAGAATTCACTTTAGATTCGCCTTCTAATGTTCCTAGTTTTGTTTTTACTTGTATTGTTTTCATAGTAACCTCTAAAAAAAGAACTCATTTATTTGACTTCTTTTACATCCGCAAAGTCAAAGAATGAATTCTTCATAAGATCAAGTGTCATTTGTTTTGTTTCTTCAACACTTTTTGCACCACCAATTTCGTTGACAAACATACGAATATTAAACGCTAAAGATTCTGCATCATATCGAGACAATAATTCATTTGAGTATTGTGGAAGAAAATTTTCTTTACGATATTTTTCCAGAAATTTCATGACTAATATTCTTAAGTTATCACGAATCATATCTTCAAAACTATTCTGTCCCGTTACGTGATACGCAATACGGTAGAATTGCTTGTTTTGAATGAGAACTTCAAGCGCAGCTGTCAGAGCTTTTTCAAAATCGCCACTTTCTACGTAATCTTTTGTATTTTCTACAATGTCATGATAAACGATCCAATTCAAGCAATCATATTTATCACTGAAATAGTTATAGAATGTAGCACGAATGACTCCCGTTGCATCACAGATCTGTTTGATTGTAATCTTTTCAAACATATGACGCAGCATCAGACTTCTCAAATTCTCAGCCAAAGATATTTTCATGAGATTTTTATGATATTCCATAATTACCTCATCACTATATAAGTAGTTATCAAATAAATGCCGAAGACTATCATAAGAATTCCACCAACCAATCGTATGATTCTTTGATACTTCGCACCACAATTATACCCTATTAGCAGTGCAGTTGACACAGCTAAAAACGTAATTACGAAAGAAATAATCAATGCATTAATTGCATGAACTTCCAAAAATCCATACGCTACACCAACAAAAAATACATCTATACTTGTAAATAATGCCTGTTTCAATAACACTTTACAATCAAAACTAGTATCAAGTCTTTCTTCAAAATCTCTGTTTAAAACTGCTTTTGTTGCGATCACTGTACCAATAATCAAAATAATCAGACAAGCAATTGCGATTTCAATTTTTACTCTTGCAATACTGATTATAAATGGCTTACTGCACAAAAAACCAAACATAAACATTCCCATCGCGACAAATGCAAATTCTAGTGCATACGTGGAAATTTTCTTCATATTCATGTTTCTTAATTGTGCACCTTTATTCATCATCAGCACAAAACTATCAATGGATAATCCAAAAAAAATCATTATCTCCTTCAACATGTTTTCTCTCCTTTTCTTCAGCATTCCTATTTTACATAAAGAATCAAACAATTGTGATATACAATCCTATACTTTTGTTCATTCGTAAAAAAAAGACCTGTTGAAACAGATCTTTTGGGAGGGAAAGAAATTATTCTTCTTGAAAACAATTATATATTACACAGTAGTTGTGAGAAATATATGTGTAATTTGTGAAAGTATTGTGAAAGTAGTTACTTAACAATAATTCCTAACAGTTGTGCTAAAGCAACTGCCTGTTCACGATTGACAATCATCCCTTTTAAATTTTCTGGCTGTGCAGCGATAGATTCAATATTACTTGAAGATACATCAATACCTGATAGTTTTGTCTGGTTAAATTCACTGGATATAAAATCACAATCTTTGACGTTGATATCTTTAAACTTTACATTATAGAAGGAAGTTTCCTGAAAACACATTTGTTTCCATTCCACATTTTTCCATGTTGTCTGATTCAGATTTGCCAATAAAGCAAGGGAATCATGCATCGTTACATCTGTAAAAGAACAATCCGAGAAATTGATACCTGTCATCCTACAATTACGAAAGATGCATCTTCGAAAAACAGATTCACTGAAGCATGCATTGGACAGATCACAATGATCAAAAATCACATCTGCAAATAAACATGAAATCATTTTTGAATGGATGGATACATTTTTAAATTCACACTCAAAAAATTCCTGCTGATACAGATCATCTGTAATACTATCTTCACTAAAACATGCATTATCCATGCGGTCATTGATTTCATTACAGTTACATAGAACACATTCTTGTGAATACTTCGGTAATACTGGTTTTTTCATTGTGCATTATCCTTATCAATTGCTTCACTTGTAAATAACATACATTCTTTCCCCTAAACTTACAAAAAGAGTATACCTCAGTATACTCCTAATCATCACGCATTTTCTTGCATTTTAATTGTTCCATCATTCTTCCAGATGCTATTTTCAGGAACAACACCTCTTACACAGCTGGTAGGATAAACTCTGCTATTTCTACCAATCACTGTACCAGGATTCAATACACTATTGCATCCAACTTCAACATGATCCCCTAACATAGCTCCAAACTTCTTTAAGCCTGTTTCTATTTCTTCATGATGGATACGATCATGTACAACAACGAGATTCTTGTCACTCTTAACATTAGAAGTGATTGCCCCAGCACCAGTATGTGCATAATAGCCAAGAATGGAATCCCCAACATAGTTATAATGTGGTGTCTGCACATGATCAAATAAAATGACATTCTTTAATTCACAGCTATTCCCAACAACACAATCTTCTCCAACCAAAGCAGAACCACGAATAAATGCACAATGTCTAACTTCAGTATTTGCACCAATAATACAAGGTGCTCCTAAATATGCAGATGCAAATACATGTGCTGTTTTATGAACCCATACATGTTCTTTCACTTCGTCATATTCATCCTTTGGCAATGTAGAACCAATTTCAACAATCATGTCTTTGATTCCTTTTAATGCTTCCCATGGATATGTAAACTTAGATAAGTATTCTTTTGCCTGTGTGTGATCTAAATCGTATAAATCATTTATTGTGTACATACATTTTCCTTCTTTCTATTCTTCTACATCCGCATTGTATGTATTTTCATCCGTATCATTATAGTCCTAATTTTCATCATCTTCACTATAATTTTGATCATACGATGGTTCTTCATAGTCAGTAGAATCTTCTACAGGTTCATTATAATCATTTTCTTCGTATTGATATGTTTGATTTTTGGTTGAATTCAGTGAGATATGATCTGCCGAATAATCTGTCGTAATTTTACCTTCTGGCAATTCTTCCTGTGTAATTGTTTCGCCATCCATGACTTTTTGAATTTCATTTCTTACAAATTCAATCTGATTATCATATGGATACACAACAGATAAATATTGACCTGTTGCAGATGCACAGATTTCCATACCTGTTTCTCCGCCAACATGATAATTTACAATATTCCATTCAATTCCTTCATCTAATTGTTTATTCACTAAAGCCCATATAGAATTCATAGATATATTTGTTAAGAACATTCCATTCATGCCATCAATAATGGAATTAATCTGCATCATGATATCTGGTGAACATAGTTTTTCAATCATTGCCCGCATAACAATCTGCTGATGCATATTTCTACCAAAATCACCATCAGGTAAATTTTGTCTTTCTCGAACATACATCAAAGCACCAGCGCCATCCAAGCCAATTGTTCCTTCCGGGAAGTATTGACCGTCGATTGCGGTAAACGCATATGGATTGTCAATCGTTACACCTTTCAATGCTTGAATGATAACCATAAACGTATCAAAATTCACAATTACATAATTTGGAATTTCGATACCATAAATATCTCCTAATCCTTTTAATGTATTATCAATTCCCACAAGACCTAAATGTGTCAGTTTATCTCGCTTGTCATTATAGTAAGGATTCTTTACCCAGGAATCTCTTGGTAAATTAGAAATCAGAATTTGATGCGTATTTGGATTTACGGTAACTGTCATATTCACATCCGTTCTTCCCTGTAAAGATAATGCACCTGTTGTATCATTTCCAACGAAGAAGATTGTAAATGGTTTTGTAGTCATATCTACCGCAACTGTATCAGAAGCAGATGCATCAATTGGACGATCAAATGAATATAGAATCTTTGTATCTGTTTCAAAATTCTCAAATCCTTGAATATCTGAAATGGTTCCCGCTAAAGCTTCTGACATAATAAGAATATCAGTGTGATTATCATAAAATGCCTGAACTGCATCAGATAATGTATTTTTATCAATTGTCTGTACCTGTTTTCCACACAACTGTTTTAACTGTTTGAGTGCGTATTGTTGATTCATTGTATCTGTTTCAATTGTTGTACCATATACCGCATCTGCATAATCTTGCATATCAACATTTTTAAAATTTCCATTACTATCCATTTCTGGCAGTGTAATCACATTTCTAAAAGTGTCAGGATATTGTGATTTATATTCATCCGTTAAAACATATAGATTAATTCTTACTTTATCTCCTAATGCACTTTCAAATAATTCAGTAATTTTATTTATATAGTAAGGTGTTAATACAGATACAAAACCTAAACATAATGCAAGCGTACAGTTAATAAACTTCTGAATTCTATTTCTCGGAGAAAAAACAGCTGTAAAAATACCTGTTAAAAGTAATATACCCGCCAATAAAAACAGTACTAAAAATGACCATTTCTTTGGAAACATAGGCGCATTAAAAAGAACTAAAAACGTCGCAATAGCAGATATTACAAGCAGCATCCAGTAAAACTGAGAAGATAGTCTTCTCTTTCTTTTTTTCTTCTTTTTCCTTTTTCTTTTTACTGGTTGAATCATTTGAACATCTTCAATATATTCTTCGTTTCTATGCTTACTGTGCATTATTATCCTCTTGAACTAGTTTTCCAATCAGAACATATCTACCATCACTTCTATCATAATTACATGTGCTTAACATAATCATACGATCCGATGCTTCAATAGACTGTTCAGATGTAAATGTAGATGAACTCACAAAGCGATTAACATAAGACATAAAATCATTATCATCGCTAAAAGACGTACGAACATAATCATCTTGTCCATCTGTCACAATACCAGCGACTGGGTAAACATCATACGTCGCTGCTTCTGTATAGATATGAATCACTTTATGACCATCATAATACGAAGCATCTTTGTACTTCTCAATAGAAGCAAACATTGTCCCATTCTTCATATTATGTGCATATAGAATTGTATTCTTATCACTGAAATCTCTATTGTTATTCACATCCATGAATACACAGCCTGAATTATTATATGTTCCATCAAATAAATGTCTTAAATAATATTCATTATCTGTGCCTTGTACAAATGGATAATCAACTGTACTGTCATCCAGTCTGATCCATCCAACAAAATCACCATTGATTTCTTTCAATTTTTCCCAGTCAAATTCAGGTGCAGTAACTGTATTGCCGCTCTCATCTGTACTTGGCTTTTCAATCACAACTGATGGTGTCAGTTTTTCATACGTTTCTTTGCTTTCTTGATATTCATGTAATTCTTTATAAAGATTCCATCCAGAAAAACCAGCTATGATTAAGCAAACTACTATTACAATATCTGATAATATTCTTCCAAATTTTGTTAATTTTCTTTTATTCTTTGCCATAGACATTATTTTAAATGTAATCCAGCTATGATTCAAGGAAGCTTAAGGAAATCATAATAACTCCTAAACAAACCATAACTTATTTCACATTACTCTCTCTTTCAATATAGATTGGTCTTTTCTTTGTTTCTAAGTACGTTTTAGAAAGATATTGTCCCAATATTCCAATACACAATAACTGAATTCCACCAATGAGCATAATAATACACACTAATGAAGGCCACCCACTCGTAGGATCACCAAAAATCAAAGTTCGAACTATAATCACAATAATCATTAATAGTGCAATCAATGAAAACAATACGCCAAAAATAGAAGCAATCTGTAAAGGCTTAACACTAAAAGCAGTCATTCCTTCAATAGAATACTTAAACAACTCCCAGAATGACCATTTTGTATTTCCCGCAACTCTTTCCACATTCTCATAGGCAATCCATTTTGTACGAAACCCAATCCATCCAAAAATACCTTTTGAGAAACGATTATATTCACACATAGAAAGAATGGCATCAACCATCTGACGTGTCATCATGCGATAATCTCTAGCACCATCTACAATCTTAGAATCTGAAATATGATTCATGATCTTATAAAACAATTTTGCAAAGAAAGAACGAATCAACGGTTCACCTTTTCGATTCACTCTACGCGTCGCTACACTGTCATAACCTTCATGTACGATTGCTTCATACATTTCTGGTAAAAGAGAAGGCGGATCCTGTAAATCCGCATCCATAATGACAACAAAATCACCTTTACAACGCTTTAAGCCAGCATAAATCGCTGCTTCTTTACCAAAATTTCTTGAAAAAGATATATATTTAATTCTTTCATCCATTTCAGAATATTTTTTTATTACAGATAATGTATTGTCGTTGGATCCATCATCAATGAAAAGATATTCAAAAGAAACATCTTTCATCTTTACAGATATTTTCTTTATCTCCTCATAGAAAAAAGGAAGAGCCTGCTCTTCATTAAAACATGGAACGATAACGCTCAATATTTTCATACAAAACTCCTCCTGGTTTTCTTATTTCTCTTCTTCTTTATTCTGATTCAGTTTATTAACCATATACATCATCGTTTCGCCATTATTATTTTCAAGTTCTGATGTATTGTTAGTATTTGATGGTTTTTCCTTTGTTCTTTCTTCCAGCTCGTGTTCTGAATATCCATAATCATCAAAGTCAAAATCCGCTTTCTTTTCAGGTGCATAGATGCTCTGCAGATACCATTTCAACATTTTTTTCTCATTTAATGTTTCTCCAACATGGAATGCCATTTTACCAATCCATTTCATTTTCTTGCCAAATGGAACATGTTCTGTTGAATGAGAACCTGTATGTTTTCTATATTTCATTAATGGTTCTGTCAAAAACTTAATATGACCTGCTCTTTCAGCTAAAATACCAATCCATTGATCATGCATTGCCACTGTCTTAGGCATTGGAGTAATAAATGGAACCAGATCCTTCTTAAATGCCATACAGCTGCCTTGATATCCATTGATAAACAGATTCTTTAAGAATCCAAGCTTTACATTTCGATCAGAAAACAAGTCTTTTCCTAAAGGATTCAGGTTATCATCCACATATTCACAATTATGCATTACAGTTAAAATTGTTTTATCTGAATTGAAAGCATCCATCACCTTTTTCACTTTATCATCAGCCCAGACATCATCTTGATCAGACAAGAAAATATAAGCATTTGTACAATGCGTAATAGCATTTTCAAAGTTTGAGATAACACCTTTTTCTTCCCAATGATAAACTTTGATGATGTCATACTTATACACATACTCTTCAAGAATTTTTAGTGTATCATCAGTAGAATCATTGTAAGAAATAATCAACTCATCCATTTCATCTAACTGCTTCAAAATAGAATCCAGTTGTTCCCTTAAATATTTTCCGCCATTATATACAGCCATCGCTACAGATATATTCATATCTTAGTCCTCCAGTTCTTTTATGTTCTGATCTAATTGTTGATCAATGCAATGTCTATCAAAATATGCAAGAAATGTCTTTTTTACATTTTCTTTCATCATAAAATATTCTTCTTCAGATAAAGAAGTAATATTTTGAATCAATGCATCATTTACATTCAATCCAATTTTTTCACTTTCAACAAGTGATAAAGAATCTCCTTTGATATTATTAATCATAGGCAATCCATAAGACAGATAATCCAATGATTTCATTGTTAAACCAACATACACACTATCTTTCATGATATTGAATCCAAAATGACAATGTCTATAAATGTTTCTTTTCTTTTCTTCATCATAAACCAGACCATGATATGTATATGGGATGTGATGAATATCTAACTGTTGAAGAAATGCATCTTTATTTTCTCCATCACCAATAATATCCAAGTGAACCTTTTTCAGACGCATTATATCTTTTAAAATTGATACTATTTTATCAATATCAATAATGTGATTAATAGAACCACAATATAAGAAATTGATCTGCTCATTGAAGCTATCATATGAATCAATCATATGATTATCCTGTGATAAATAAATTGTTGTCTGTTTCTTTGCATCAACAAATTGTTTTAATGTGTCTCTAAATAGATTACATTCAAAAGAAACAAGATCACAATCATTTAAATATCGATTTCTAAGTTTAGCCCACTGATTGAAAATACAAGCTCCAAGCTTTTTGATTTTATCAGATACGGGCAAGCTTTCCGGCCACATATCTAACACATCAAACCAGATTTTAACATTTTCATGCTTTCTTTTATACAAAGCAAATTGCTTCACCATGCTATTTGGTGGAACCATGACATAGATCAATGATACATCTGCATGTTTTTCAGCTACTTCCACGCATGCTTTCGCAAATTTCATATGAGAAGCAATTCTTGCATAGGAAAGATTTTTTTGATATTCACTGACATGAATGTAATGTACATCTTCTCTTTTCTTTGTATAGTATTGTTTTTTAACATGATCAAAATCTGCAAAATAAATCATGGTTTCATACCCATTTCTTTCTAATGCAGACTTTATGTATTGAATACGAATGTTATAGTCATCGTATGTGTCAAATATCAATGCTTTTTTCATATCACTGCTTTCAATGTATTTGCCATTGTTTTAATTTCATTTAAGAAACTGAAATTTTCAATCGATGCAAGATTATATTTCATCTTGTCCGGAAGTACTTCATGAATATACGCATCATCAGGATCTTTTGCTTTTGATAAGATCTCATCTTCATCCTTGTACTGAATGGATGCAACGGAAGTAATTCCTGCCGGTAATAGAAGTGTTGCATACATTTCATCACTATATGCATTTACATACTTCACAACTTCTGGTCTAGTACCAACAAATGTCATATCACCAGCTAAAACATTTAACAATTGAGGAATTTCATCTAAACGACAATGTCTGATTTTTTCTCCAACTTTTGTGATTCTAGAATCATTTCCAACGGTCACTAATGATCCCTTCTTTTCCGCATTCTCACACATCGTTCTAAATTTAAAAATACGAAACTGTTTTCCATACGTAGTCACACGTACCTGTCTAAAAAAGACAGGTCCTTTTGAATCCAGCTTGATCCAGATAGAAACGACTAAAAATACAGGAGAAAGAATCATTAAAAGAAGCAAGGACATCACAATATCAAATATTCTCTTCATTATTAAAGAACCTGTTCTTTTCTTTAATAATTCATAATAAGGTTTCACCTTATCATTTCTCATATATTCAGGTAATTTGTCCCAGCTTCTCAATATCATAATAATTTCATTTCTTCTAATGTACTTCTTAATGTCTGAATCACAATTTCAACATCTTCATCACTCAATAATGTATGCAATGGTAATGTAATTTCATTGTGATATAAGTGATATGCATTTGGGAAATCTTTAATATCCCATCCATATGCTTTATATCCACTCATCATTGGCAATGGTTTAAAGTGGACATTTGTAGCCACACCATTTTCTGCCATCCTTGTAATAATTTCATTTCTTTGTTCCACAGAGATATCAGGAATGCGAATCATATATAAATGTGCACTGGAATGATATGCATCACTGACATGTTGAATATGTTCAATGTGCATTGCATCCATTGCCTCATCATACTTCTTCACAATTTCATATCTTCTTTGAATCAAAGAAGGATATCTTTTTAATTGTACTAGTCCAATCGCAGCCATGATATCTGTCATATTACATTTATACCAAGGTCCGACAATATCATATTCCCACGCACCAGCTTTTGTTTTCGCTAACGCATCTTTGCTTTGTCCATGTAAAGAATACAACTGATATAAATGATAGAGTTCTCCATCATCAATACCATCAATATGTTTCCATGTAGCACATCCGCCTTCTGCAGTTGTCAGATTCTTAACCGCATGGAAAGAAAAGGAAGTAAAGTCTGCAAGATTACCTACAGTTACGCCATTTCTGCTTGCACCTAAAGCATGTGCACCATCTGCCACTACAATCACTCTGCCAATTGCTTTTTGAATATCATTTGCTGGATGAAATAAAGCCTTCTTTTTTTCTACAATTTTGTAGATCGTATCATAGTCGCAAGGCACACCACCCAAATCTACCGGTACAATTGCCTTTGTTTTTTCTGTAATTGCATTTTCAAGTGCCTGATAATCCATTTCAACACTGTCAATTTGAGAATCCACAAATTTTACTGTCGCACCACAATGAATTGCCGCAGAAGCACTCGCAGTATATGTATACGCAGGAACGATAACTTCATCTCCCTCACCAATACCAAGAATTCTAAAATTCAATTCTTCCGCTGCTGTTGCACTATTTAAGCATACACAGTTATCAACTTTTAAATATTCACATAAATTCTTTTCGAATTGCTTTGTTCGTGGTCCTGTTGTGATCCATCCGCTTCTTAATGCATCACTCACTTCTTTGATTTCTTCTTCTGTAATATCAGGAGGAGAAAATGGAATAGGTTTACTCATGTTCATCACCTTCTTTAGGTAATATTATAACATTTGTATTCATTTCTTTTCAAAAACACATTACTTCTCACTCAGTTCTTTTATATATTGCTCTGCATCTTTCAAGAAACTCATAGAAATCAAAATAATAACAATTCCAATCGGAAATGCCGCAACAATACTGACGGATTGCAAATTACTCATAGAACTATCCGCAAATAACAATGCAATTGGCAACAATATCAATAATATACACCACATTAATTGTACTGCCTTATGTGGCTGTTCGTCTTCTTTTAAAGAGTGATAACTATAACATGACGCTGTTAAAGCAATAGAATCAAAAGAAGTCGCATAAAATGCAATCATTGTTAATAACACAACAACCATGATAACTTTAGAAAAAGGCATTGTTTCAATCATCGATACAATTAATCCATACATATCTCCACTCGCAAGATAGTTTGAGATAAAATCTACAGCACCGCTCATCTGCAGTCCCATGGAATAATTTCCCAAAACAATAAAACTAACCAATGTAGATCCAACGCCAAATACATAACCACCCAAAATTGTTTGTCGAACTGTTCTCCCTCTAGAAATATTTCCAATAAAGAATGGCGCTGCAACACACCATACCATCCAGTATGCCCAATAATAAATTGTCCAGTTTTGTGGGAAATTAGATGTTCTTAGAGGATCTGTATATGTAGATAATCCTATGAAATTCTGAATCATTGTACCAAGAGATGCAAAACCTGTTTCAATGATATATCTTGCCTGTCCACCAAAAACAAATACAAATGCAAGCAGTCCAAAAAACATATAAATACAAGCATTCGCAAGATAACTGATTCCTTTAAAACCATGTAATAAAGAATATGTGTAAACTGCGCATGTAATCAAAAGAATAATCACATTGATTGTTGTTCTATCTACTGCGAAATGGAATAATCTTTCAATGATTGCAGCCATCAAAGGCGTCGCAACACTAAATGTCGTTGCGGTACCTGCAAGTAAAGCAAATACTGCCAGCAAATCAATCACTCTTCCAACAAATCCATCCGTATGTTCACCAAGGATTGGTCTACATGCTTCTGAATATTTCTGACGATTTCTTTTTCTTACATGAAGCATAAAACCAAAGGCAACTGCTAAAACAAGATAAAAGGACCAAGGAATAAAGCTCCAATGGAATAATGGAAATACACCAGCCCATTCCTGAATATTGCCTAATTCTTTAATATGTGGATCTGTTGCATATAAAATCCATTCAGAGAATGAATAAAATAAAATATCTGCCGCAAGTCCACACGTAAACATCATGGAACCCCATGCAAAAAATGAATATTTTGGCTTTTCATTCTTTTCTCCCAAAACAATATCTCCATATTTAGATAAAGCAATATAGAAGGATAATAAGAAAATACCAAGACCAATCACCAAATAATAGACACCAAATGTATCTCCAAAAAAGAAACGAATTTCCGATAAAACTACATTAGATTGTTCCGGCATAAAGAAAAACAAAACGCAAAGAACAATAATCAGCGTTAAAGGAACAATTGTGATCATCCAGTCTATTTTTCTCTTATTCATGATTTTTTGCCTCATAATTTTCATATTTCTTATCTAATTGAATCAATTCATCATAGTTATCAATTTCAATCACATCATCCTTTTCCATAGGATAAACACCTAACTGATATTCCTGTGGATAACAGAACATCGCTACATCATCCCAATAAATTTTTCTATTTTTCTTCTGTTCAAATTCTATTTCCAGATGATGTTTTAGTTTCTTTCCATCTTTTTCATTCCATCTTGAGATACTATAAAGCTGCCATCCTTTTTCTCCACCAGTACGACTACAATGCGTCACAATACCGTTTTCTACTGTCTGCAGCCATTCATCTGTTTTAGTTTCCGTATAAATACTGTTATATCCAGATTTATCAAACTCTTTAAAAAGAATCTTTGGATTATAAATAATCTGATCTCCATCTAAAATAATTGCATTGCAGATATAATCTCTTGCAACATATAAAGATGCAATATTATTACAGGAATCATAATAAGGATTATCGATAAGATGAATATCTGGGTACTTCTCTAACAATGCATTAAATTTATCTTTTAAATATCCCACAACAACATAAATATCATAAATATCATTCTGATGCAGTGCATCAATGACAGTATCAATCATTCTTTTTCCATTTACTTCAACCATTGGTTTAGGAGTATCTAAAGTCACTGGATGCATTCTACTTCCAGTTCCTGCTGCCATAATAATTGCTCTTTTAACTTGATTCATAAATTTTCCCCCAGTTCTTTTTCAACAATACGATAATAATCTTTTGCATATCGATATTGTTTTAAAGAATATTCACCAAACTCAACACCAAGATTTCTCTTATATTCACACCAGTTGCTCCAAAGAAGTCCACATAAAGCTATGTAACAATAAATCTTGATTCGAGTTTCTTTTGGACAATTTCCATCAAAATACTGATCAATCAACATATCCACATGTTGTCGATCATATAATGCATATATGCAAAACATCGCAATATCCACATGTGGATCCTGCATGCCAGCATATTCCCAGTCAATCAATCGCACACTTCCATCCTCAACAAACAAGAAATTATCAGGAACTGCATCTATATGCGTTAAGCAACGCTTCTCAATATGTTTTTCCACAAATTTTTTTAATTTCATAACATTTGTTTTCGTCATCTGATAATCTCGATAAACAGATGGCGTCCCATCCCAAAGCGATTCATAAAATGCAATCTGCTTATAAATATCAAAATCATGATGTACCTGTAAATTCATAGAATGAAATGCTTTCAATCTACGCATACATTTATATGTATCTTCTTCATTCAGTGGATCACATACTCTTGCATTTTCCAGATATTTTGTAATCTTGTATCCATTTTCAGGATTGATATAGACAATATCATCGCAAATATCTTTATCATGAATAACTTGATATACTTCTGCCTCCTGTTTACGATCAATTAATTGATCTGTTCCTTCTCCAGGAATACGCATAATGTATTTTTGTTCATTACATGTAAATAAAAACGAACGATTTGTCATTCCTTTTTTCAAAACTTTAATATCTGTAATCTCTTGATTTGAAACATGCAAAGAATCGCAAATAATATTCATTGCGTCTGACTTCAAATGATTAGAATGATGATCTAATTCTCTCAATTGTTCATACGTATTAATTTCTATGACATCACTTTCATGAACAACACGAGAATACAAGATATATTTTCCATCTTTATATAATGCATCTTCCCAGAATAAATTATCATTTTTAGCATTCTCACAAAGCTTAGCAATATTATTTCTCAATTCTTGTGCATCCTTATGATTCACATAGGCAATTCCAATCATATGATTGCCAGCTTCATCATTTCCTACATCTACCAGTTCTTCTTTTCGGTTCACACGAACAGGACTATTTCTATCTTTCTGATCATTTACCATATACCATGATACAAATTCATTTTTAGAAAATGGATTGATATCACACCAGATATCGCACGGAATAATATAACAATTCTCTAAATGATCTTTAACTAAATTTAAGGAATATAAATTATTTTTCGTAGAATAATCCGGATTATAAATCAGATTCACATGATATTGATCAATCAGAAATTCAAATTGTTCTTTCAAGAAACCAACAACAACATCAATTTCAACAATACCAGCTTCATGTAACTGTTTAATCAACCTCTCAATTAAAGTTTCATTACCAACCTGTAATAAGCCTTTTGGAACTTCTGTATTAATCGGTACCATGCGCATACCAAAACCCGCAGCGAGTATCACAGCTCTCTGCGGTTGATTTTCTTTGAGTTCATTGTATGCTTTTTCAGATAATTGCAAATTATCATTGATATAGCCTTGATCTATCAAGTGATTCACTGAACGATTTACTGTTCCTAATGAATAATTAGTAGATAAAGCAATACTTCTTTGTGTCTGATTACTTTTATCAATTAGATTCTTTAAAATTGTACAGTCTTGAATGTTCATAAAAACCTCTTTTTGCGTTTTCATGAACATTATGTCATAAGTTACAACGATTCGCAATCTTTATTCATCAAATTTTAAAACAGCTGGAAAATGACAATGTCTTTTTTCAACAGGAGGCAGTGTCATATATTCTCCATATGTTTTCTTTAAATAAACATCACTATTCTGTGGAACTTTAATACTTTGCGTTTCATATTTCATGTCCACAGCAGGCAACAATTCTTCTTCAGAATACGTAACATCTTCTTTGCCATAATTATCTTCATATTTATATAACATGAATTCCGCATATCGATTTGTATCATGTTCTTTACCGTATTTTGATGCAACCGCTGTGTAGCGACTCTGTAGTTTTTTAGCACTCTGACCAAACAGCAGCAATAGACCATGAACAACATAACATCCAAAATATGCCACTTGTTTTTTGAATCCCTTTACACTGGAAGGTAATTTTGGCTTTGGATAGTCACAAAGAACCATTAATCGCGCAATAACCCAGCATTTCTGTTGGATTTTCTGCCTTTCAACAACATCTTCAGGAACTTTATCAAATGGAAAAATATCAATAAAAATACCAGAATGATACTTGCGATCTGTATCTGTAGCTTCAATAAATGTTGTATCTGAACGTGTTAATTTTGCAAAAGGAAGTACATATCCTTTTGTTTTTCTTGCTTCCAGCAATTCAAAAGTACTGCCCAATTCTTTTGGTGCAACTTCTAGAAACTTTTCATAATCTTCTCTAGGCATTCCAACATCCATATCATCATCCCAAGGAATAAATCCACGATGTCTCATTGCACCAATCACAGTTCCATAGGAAGCAAAATAACGAAAACCATACTTTTCACAAACTCTAGCAAATTCATTATAAATACTCAATTCATAGTCCCACAACTTATGTAAAATATCTTCAGAATATTCTCCCATTTTCACTCACCCTTATTTCTTTTTCAAAAATTTCCCAATGATTTGATTACATATTAATAAAAAGAATGTATCTTTCAGCAAAAACAACATTGCAATATATACAACAATTCCAACCATGATAGAAATAACAATAGATAGTGAAATGTTTGTGATGAAATATCCAGTTAGTGCCACACATACCAACATCACTATTCCCGCAATCAAATACTTTATCGATGGTTTAAAAAACTCTTTCACAGATATATCTTGATGTACGAAATATAACTGAACCGCAAGAATTGTATATTCAGCTAGTACTGTAGAAATGACTGCCCCAATCGTCCCTATTGCATGAATTAAAATAAAGTTGAAAATCATATTTACAATTGCTCCAACAACAACTGAAAATGTATAGATTTTCTGTTCTCCAACCTGAATCAAATATTGAATTCCTGTAATATTACTTAATCCAATTGCCAAAAGAATTGGTGTTGTTGCACACATCAAATATCGAACAGGTTCATATCCTTCTCCAAAATACCACGGAACAAATGCTTTCGATATTCCAATCAATCCAAGCGTAAACGGAACCGCAATCATCCATACCAGGTGAATCGATTGTCGTAAATATACTTTCATATCATCTTTATTACCTTCTGCAAAGGTACTGGCAATACGACTAGACATCACAGAACTCATTGCGGTAACAAGGCACAATAAAGCTTTCACAATTTTCTGTGCATTATCATAATAACCAACTTCCGCCATATCATTTGTGATATTCCCAACCATTGTTTTATCCAAGACTGTATATACCTGCGTTGCAACCTGTGGAATAAACAAAGACATAATTGGTGAAAAATGTATCTTAAATGATAATTTCCTTAATGGGACAAACGGAATATATTTTGGAAGATATAGCCACAATGTAATATTTCCTAAGAAATCAGATAAACTGTAAATCAATAAATATTTCCACAAATCATCTTTTGTTTTCACAAAAGCAAAAATACAGATCAGCCCAAGTATTTTTACAATAATATTACGCACAACCGGTTTTCCAAACTCTTCTATTCCCATGAAATACCAGCTCACGTCAATTGCATTCGCAACAAGCTCAAAAATTAAAATTTTGTAATATATTGCATATGCACCATTCATACAGAACAACAAATAAAAAATAATGAAAGCAATAATATTTGTAAAAATACGAATCGTTACTAATTCCCAGAAAATATTTGCCTGTTTTTCCTTGTCATGCTGAACGTAGGCAATTTCCCTTTGTCCATACATCGCAATCCCCAAAGATCCAAAAAGGATAAAATATGTAACGATGGAAAATGTATATCCATAAATTCCATTATTTACAGCACCTAATACTCTAGCTACATATGGAGTTGTAATTAACGGTGTAATTACCGTTAACATTTGAAATATTAAATTAAATATATAATTTTTAGCTAATGAATTTTTCATACAGCTATTATTATATCATCAATAAAAAAAGTGTTACAGAAGGCAAACCGTATTCCCGTTTCAACTTCTATAACACAAATTCATTATCAATGAATTTCTCTCTTTACACAATCTAATGCAGAAGCAATGACCGCATCCATATCATAGTATTTGTATTCACCAAGTCTTCCACCAAATACTACATTTGTTTCTTTATCTGCCAATTCCTTATACTTTGCATATAGTGCACCATTCTTTTCATCATTCACTGGATAATATGGTTCATCACCAGGTTTCCATTCAGATGAATATTCTTTTGAAATCACAGTCTTTGGAATATCATTTCCTTGATCATCCTTACCAAATTCAAACCATTTATGTTCAATGATTCTTGTATATGGTGTTTCTCTATCTGTGTAATTTACTGCAGCATTACCTTGATAGTTTGGCTTGTCTAATAATTCTGTTTCAAATCTAACAGAACGATATTCAAGATTCCCTAGTGAATAATTGAAATATGCATCAATTGGACCAGTATAAATAACTTTTTCTGCCAACGCATCATATTCATCCTTCTTAGCAAGATAGTCTTCATTTAATCTCACTTCAATACCATCCAGCATATTTGCAACCATCTTTGTATAGCCACCCATTGGAATTCCTTGATACAAAGCATTGAAATAGTTGTTATCAAATGTTAAACGAACAGGAAGTCTTTTGATAATGAAGGATGGAAGATCTTTACAATCTCTTCCCCATTGTTTTTCTGTATATCCCTTAATCAGTTTTTCATAAATATCTTTACCAACTAAAGAAATCGCCTGTTCTTCAAGATTCTTTGGTTCTGTAATATTGGCAGCTTTCTTTTGTTCCTCAATTTTAGCCTGTGCTTCTTCTGGTGTTACAACACCCCACATCTTATTAAATGTGTACATGTTAAATGGAAGAGAATACAGTTCACCCTTATAATTCGCAACAGGACTATTTGTAAATCTGTTAAAAGTTGCAAACTGCTGAATATATTCCCATACTTCCTGATTATTTGTATGGAAAATATGTGCACCATACTTATGAACATGGATACCTTCTACATCTTCTGTATATACATTTCCCGCAATATTAGGCCTTTTATCAATAACCAGTACACTCTTTCCAGCCTTTTTAGCTTCATGTGCAAATATAGATCCAAATAAACCTGATCCAACTACTAAATAATCGTACTTCATCTTACAATACTCCTTTCAATATTTTCTTAAAGCATGATTCTATTTTCTGTTTTCCAATAGATTCTTCTGTATTTAAGACTGGCAGTTCTTTTACTTTCAATTCAGAATGCTTTACCAGCCATACATTTAATAATCTTTCCGAAAGAAATCCAAATACTCTTGCATTATATGCTTCTCTTTCACTTAAAGGTATTTCTAAGTGCTCTTCCACATATTTCAAGATTGCAAATAACCATTCACAATATGCATCAAATACATCTTTTCTACAAATCATCATATTGAATTGAGAATAATGATTGCTATTCATCACAGTATCAAAAGCATTTGCATATTCTGGAGTGACTATCTTTACTGCTTCTTCAGTGACTTTCATATCACTTTTTCCTTCCGGCAAGTATTTTCCATAGCGAGGTCCAACCTTGTTAAACCATGTATACCCTCTTTGTGCGACAATGACATCATACTTAGACATCATATTCTGAATAGTTTTTTTATCCAGAATTTTTTTAGGATCACTAAAGATGTACTTGTCATAAAAATATCTACGATAATGTACCAGACCAATAATATCTACGGATGTATTTTTCCACATCCAATACATTCCAGTCAATTCACAATAATACGGATTCATGCTGGAAATATTATCTCCAGTATTATCTTTCAAATAGCCTAAGTCTTTCTTACCTTCCGCACCTACCTGCAAAGGAATATAAATATCATTCTTAGGAGGAGTAAAGCTTTTATGTGTCGCAATATATATTTTGATATCTTCTGTCATTTCTTCACCTTCTTTGCTCTGTAATTCAAAAATGCTGGAATTAATGCATTGATAATATGATAGCGCAATGATGGAAATGGTTTAGTAAGAACATTAAATGTATCCCATGCCATAAAATATGTATTCCATCCATCTTCATAATTCATACCCTTCCATGGAGTCATATTCAAATAATTGTCATAATCATCTTTAAATCGATGATGATTTCCTTTTCTCCATGGTCTTTCTTCTCCAAGATAATGAATAATCACTGGATGCTTTCTAGCTTCTTCAAATACATCTTTATCAATATATGGATAATCACAAAGTTTAGACAAAAAACGGTACGAATACTGATCAAATATATTGTAATAATTATACTTAGGAGACAAAGTTAGAATTTGTCCTTTACATGTTCCATTGATTGCATCTTGATCATTTGAAAAAAGTTTTCCTTCATGTTCTTTATAGAAAGAAATAATTTTCTTCCCAAGATTCTGGCATCTCCAGTTATTTAAATCAATCAGAAGCACGCCAGCATTGTAGTACGGCATCCCTTTCATACCGATTGAAGCTTTACGTTCATAATCATATGTTGGTTCTAAACTAGCCGCGATCGCATGATCTTTCATTTCTGTCTGATATAATTCTTCTAAAGAACCTCTTACAATCGTATCTCCATCGAGATATAAAATTCTATCTAGCGAAGAAGGCAATAGTTTATCTAGCAACAATCTTGCCAACACAATTGGATTCCATCCAGATGTATTGATTTCAAAATCAAAATGTTCTGACATATCACCCAGTTCAATGAATGATACTTCTCTTCCATACTTCTGAATATACGCTGTTAATTTTCTTTCATTTTCTTGAGAAACATTTAAAGACATCAAATAAAAATGAATCTCAAATACATTTTTATTATTTTCACATACAGAAGTAATCGCTGCAGCTACTTGAGGAACAAATTTATCATTAAATGTATACAAAATATTCATTCGTCAAACCTTTACTACTTTCCAATAAACAATCGCAAATAGATTCTTGATCCCAGATTCAAGCATTTTCGAATCAAAACACTCAATGCAAAATCAAGATTTGAAATATGTAATGCAGCTGCATGCTTTCTAAGCAACATCTTATGTTCTTCAACATATGCCTTTTGTTCTGTTGCCAGCACTTTTCCAGTATTGGAATCATTTCTCAAACGGAAATAATTCAGTGGTTCATGAATAATATACACGTCTCCTAGGCATGCAATACTAACCCAGAAATCATAATCCAGGATATATTTAAATTGAGGATCAAATCCAGGCACTTGATCCAATACAGATTTTCTAAATGTATTATTCAATGGTGCGCCAAACAGGTTTCTTGAAAACAGACCTGCTCTTGCGATGACTTTCCCACTTACTAAACCAGATTTTTTATATCTTGTATAACTGCCTTTTGTATTTCCTTCCAAGTCTCTAAATTGTGTATCGCTTTCCGCAAGCAAAGCAGTTGGATGTGCAATTAATGCATTCACTTCTTTTTCAAGAGCATCTAAGGCAAGCATATCATCTGCACAGATCAGCTTAATAAATTCACCTTTACATTGCTGAAGACAATGATTCCAGTTCCCACTCATTCCAAGATTCTTTTCATTAATCAATAAACGAATTCTAGGATCTTCAAATTTTCGAATTACCTCTACTGTATCATCTTTAGAATGATCATCACAGATAACAAGTTCTAGATTTTTATATGTCTGATTCAAAATGCATGCAATTGTCTGATCAATGTAATCTGCATTGTTATATGCTGGAATACACACACTCACCAAAGGCTGTTTATTTAAGTTTGTCATTGATTTCTTTCTCCAGTAATGCAACTTTTTGTGTTAAGAATTTTATTTCTTCAGATTGTTTTGAAACCGCCATAGTTAATCGATAGATAATCATTAAGGTAAACAAAAAACCAAAGAAGAAGATCATATTGATTGGCAATGCAATTCCCATTATATCTGCCACAAAGCCAAGAATTCCAGGAAATACAGTTACAATCAAGATAAACAACAATAACATCATCCATGTTAATGTATATTGTAATTTCAATTTCTTCTGTTTGATCTGATCAACAAATAAAGCAAAAGTTAATAAGATCAAAATAAATAATATGATTCTTAACTGTACTGTCATACTTTATACTTCCTTAAATTCTCTATTAAAATCGCCAATGATACTTTGATCATATAGTATACAGATTTACTTGCATTGATGGATGATTCACCACCCTGTCTTTCTTTCATCTGTACAGGAACTTCAATCACTTTCATCTTTCTTTTCAACAAAGCTACAATACTTTCTGGTTCTGGATAATCTCTAGGATAATCCCTAGAAAATAATTCAATTACTTTACGGTTACACATGCGGAATCCTGAAGTTGGATCTGTAATTGTTTTTCCTGTTAAGGAATGAATTAATTTTGTGAAATATGTAATTCCTACTCTTCTCATAAAAGTAGATTGGAATCCTTCATTTTTAATGAATCTTGATCCAATGACCATATCTGCATTTTCTTTTACAAGTGTTTCGAACAGATCAGATAAAAATTTAGGATCATGTTGACCATCACCATCTACCTGTACCGCAATATCATATCCATTTTCTAATGCATACTGATAGCCTGTCTGCACAGCCCCTCCAATCCCTAAATTTACTGGAAGATTCACAAAATGCAAATGATTGTTCTCTAGAATCTCTAATGTATTATCTTTGGAACAATCGTTAATCACAACATAATCAAAATCTGGTGCATCCTTTTCAATGCACTTTATTGTATTTAGAATGTTTTCGCTCTCATTGTAAGCTGGAATAATAATTAATTTCTTCATAATAAAAATAATGGCAGCAATTTTACGCCACCATTATTTTACTACATCTTCCTTAAAACTTAAATGTATCCTTTAAGCCCAACCATTTCTGATCCTTATCAGAAAGATTCAACGCAGTACCATCATCTAAATGATATCCACTTGCATCTGCACTTCCTGGATATGTGCCTTCTAAATGAGGCCATTCAATACCAATTTCTGGATCATTCCAAGCCAAACCACCTTCATCATTGGCATGCCAGAAATCATTCACTTTATAACAGAATTCAGCTTCATCACTCAACACTAAGAAACCATGTGCAAAACCTTCAGGAATCAAGAACTGTTTCTTGTTTTCAGCTGTCAATTCAACGCCATACCATTTTCCATATGTTTTAGAATCACTTCTAAGATCAACCGCAACATCAAATACAGAACCTCTCACTGCTCTAACAAGTTTGCACTGAGGAAAATGCTTCTGGAAATGCAAACCTCTCAATACTCCCTTCACTGACATAGACTGGTTATCCTGTACAAAATTGATGTCAAATCCAGCTTCCTTCATATCATTTTCATTATATGTTTCCATGAAGTAACCTCTGTTATCTCCATGCACTGCTGGTGTAATGACACACAAGCCTTCAATTCCACCAACATTCTTTTCAACACTAATCTGCCCCATATTAAAGATTCTCCATATCTAATTCATCAATATATCTTCTTAACGCATCCTGCCATGTAGGTAATGGTGTAAAGCCATTTTCAACAAGCTTAGATTTATCCAGCCTAGAGTTAAATGGTCTAGCAGCCTTACTCAAACCATATTCCTCAGTTGTTACTGGAGTGACTTTTGTTGTATATCCAGCAACTTTATAGATTTCCTTTGTGAACTCATACCAGGAAATATAGCCACCTTCATTTGTCGCATGATAGTAACCATATTTATCTGTTTCAATCATATCTACAAGCAATCTAGCCAAATCAAATGTATATGTTGGTGTACCAATCTGATCATTGACTACCTTCACTTCATCATGGTTCTTGCCAACCTTCAACATTGTCTTGATAAAGTTCTTTCCATTCTTGCCAAATACCCATGCAATACGAACAATAAAATACTTAGATAATGTATTCGCAACCGCAAGTTCACCTTCCAGCTTTGTCTGACCATACACATTCATAGGCTTATAGTCTTTACAGTCAGGCTGCCAAGGCGTTTCTCCCTGTCCATCAAAGACATAGTCTGTAGAAATATATACCATCTTAGCATCAATTGCTTTAGCAACATTGGCAATATTCTGTGTACCACCAGCATTGATTGCACGAACCTTCGCAACCTTGTCATCATCTTCAGCCATATCCACTGCAGTCCACGCAGCACAATGCACAATGACATCTGGATGAATTTCTGTAATTACTTTTTCAACCGCTGCTTGATTTGTAATATCTAAAGAGACATATGGTGCTGTTGTTACTGCAGTTCCATCTGCTACCCCAGCATAAGCTTCCTGAATATCAGAGCCAACACCTTCATATCCTCTTTTTGCCAGCTCATTCATGACATCATGTCCAAGCTGACCACATACACCTGTAACAAATACTTTCATTACTCAATTACTTCTTTCTTGCCATACATTTCTTCATAGTAGTTCTGATAGTCACCAGAGATGATATCTTCCCACCATTCTTTGTTATCTAAATACCACTGGATTGTCTTCTTGATACCATCCTTAAACATTGTTTCAGGAAGCCATCCAAGTTCTGCATGAATCTTTGCAGGATCAATGGCATATCTTTGATCGTGTCCCTTACGGTCAGTAACGTGTGTAATCAAAGATTCAGGCTTGCCTAATTCATTCAAGATGATCTTAACAATATCAATGTTCTTCATTTCATTATGTCCACCAATATTGTAAACTTCACCAACTGTACCCTTACGGATAATTAAGTCAATTGCTTTACAATGATCTTCAACATATAACCAGTCACGAACATTTAATCCTTCACCATAAACAGGTAATGACTTATCAGCTAAAGCATTCGCAATCATTAATGGAATCAGCTTTTCAGGGAACTGGTAAGGACCATAGTTATTAGAACATCTAGAAATTGTAACTGGTAAACCAAATGTTCTGTGATATGCACTGACTAATAAGTCTGCACCTGCCTTAGAAGAAGAATATGGAGAAGATGTATGTAATGGTGTTTTTTCTGTAAAGAATAGATCAGGTCTATCTAAAGGTAAATCACCATATACTTCATCTGTAGATACCTGATGGTATCTCTTTACGCCATATTTTCTAGAAGCATCCATTAATACACTTGTACCAATGATGTTTGTTTCCAGGAATACTTCTGGATTTTCAATGGATCTATCTACATGAGATTCAGCCGCAAAGTTGACTACGATATCAGGCTTTTCTTCAGCAAAGATCTTGTCAATTGCTTCTCTATCACAGATATCTGTCTTATAGAACTTGAATTGTGGATTATCCATAACATCCTTTAATGTCTTCAAGTTACCAGCATATGTTAACTTATCAACACAGATAATCTTATCTTCTGGATGTTCTTTCAATTCCAGAAATACAAAGTTACTACCAATAAATCCTGCACCACCTGTTACTAAAATATTCATTTTCTTATTTCTCCTTCTTTTGTTTATTAATTGGGCCTTGAATACTATTCTTTGCCAAGTTTCTTAAATAATCACCGTACGGACTCTTTCCATATAGATCAGCAGTCGCTAATAATTGATCTTCATCAATCCACTGATTGTAGAAGGCAATTTCTTCCGGAACAGAAATACGAATGCCTTGAATGTGTTCAATACTTCTGACATAGTTTGTAGCTTCAGCCATAGATTCAATCGTTCCTGTATCAATCCAGGAGAAACCTCTGCCTAATACCTGAAGATCTAAGTCACCTTCTTCAAGATAGATTTTGTTTAAATCTGTGATTTCATATTCACCACGTGCACTTGGTTCCAATTCCTTTGCATATTGAATGACACGATTGTCATAGAAATATAAGCCAACAACTGCATAGTTGCTCTTTGGATGCACTGGCTTTTCTTCTAAAGAAATGACCTTTCCTTCTTCATCAAATTCCGCAATACCAAATCTTTCTGGATCATTCACATATTTGCCAAACACAGTTGCACGATGATTCTCTTCAGCATTCTTCACTGCTTCTCTCAGCATACTTCCAAAATGATTACCATAGAAGATGTTATCTCCAAGAACCAGACAGGCAGTATCATCACCAACAAACTCTTCACCTAATACAAATGCCTGTGCAAGTCCATTAGGAACTTCCTGTACCTTGTATTCAAAGTGAACGCCAAATTCACTGCCATCACCTAACAGCTGTTCAAAATTAGGAAGATCATGAGGCGTAGAGATAATTAAGATATCTCTGATGCCAGCCATCATCAATGTACTAATTGGATAGAAAATCATTGGTTTGTCATAGACTGGCAATAATTGTTTACTTGTGACACGAGTGAGTGGATAAAGTCTTGTACCAGATCCACCAGCTAGAATAATACCTTTCATCTTAGGTTTCCTCCGTTATTACAAGTATATTAAAAGATGACGTTACGTCATCTTCAAGTATTATTTGATATTTCCATAATTTCACATAATTCATTTAGAATCATGCGTATACTTTTCAACAAATTCACGTGAACCATTTTCATATACTGCATAAACATAAATAGATTTATTTGAAAAATCTTTCTTCACATCTTTGAATGTTGCGATATATGTATTGTCATAATTCAATGTCATTCTAACTTCACCAACAATCGAACAATTTTCATTATCATAAATGTCAGCTACAACATATTTCACATCATCAAAATGCATTGGATTATCCGCAATCACTTCTACATCATTGCTTAACAAAGAAGTTTTTGTTGAAATACCATCAAAAGATGGCGCCTTATTCATCTGTTGATAATATGTTGAACAAACTACAGATTGTGTTTCTTTGTCCCACACAACAATGTTGATTCCTTCCGCATGTAAAGAATAATCATCATAATCATTGCCAAGCAAAATGGAAGATGCTTGTTCACTATTAGAAGAAGATGAAATCACATATGGAGTTCCATCAGACAGCGTACCACCTTCTCTTAGATAGTCATCTGATACTTTAGAATAGGATGCATTTCCATCAATCACCGCAAAAGCAGCTTTACCATCACTCGAAGCAACGTTTCCTGCCCCCAGTTTTCCTAATAAAATTTTTTCGTTTTCACTGAAATTCGTCGCACCAATTCCTTGTGTATTCATAAGAATTGTGTATTTATTACGATCCAATGCATTCAATTCATTCAAAAAGCTTGTCAAATCATTTGTTGGATATGTTCTCGCATTTCCACGATATTCAAAGATTCTTTCCGTCACAGAATTCTTATCTTTATCTGTACTATGTGCATCTATACCAATATATACAGAATCCATATTCCCATTCGGAACTGTAATCTGTGCTTTAAATGTTCCATCCCCAGTATAGTTCATGATATTACTTGTTTGATTGCCATCACTATCTTGTACAAACAATTCCAGGCTATTCAATGTTCCATTGATACCATATATATCGTCACAAGTAACGCTCAATGTATCTTCATTCACTTCATCCACATGGAAATCCAATCCAACTGTTGATCCACGATCACGCATACCTTCTGCATTTGGATTAATATCACCCAATTTCAGCATGAATTCAGATCTTTTCGAGAATTCAGTATTAATCAGCTGCATACCATCTTTTTCAAGCAGTGTTTCCTCTCCTGAGAAAAGATTTGTACCCAATCCCAGTCGATTTCCTTCAATAGATACACCCATCGCAGCTAACGTTGTAGGAAAAGTATCTAAAGTTGCATATTGCCGTTTTCCTTTAGAATTATTTTCTACAGGATCTGCATTGATGTATGTTGTATAAACTCTTCTTGTATAGTCAGAAGATACAGGATCACAGAAATCACTATCCATTGTTGGATGATCACCAGTAATCACAATTGTCGTATTATCATACCAGTCTTGTTGTTGAATCCAGGAAACAAATTCACTTACCTGTTTATCTGAACAAGAAATCACATTTCCATATTGATTTCCATCATGCAAATCCTGGCACAGATCACATACATACCCATCTTCAAAGTGTGTATCAACCGTCAACATCGTATAGTTAAATGGCTGATCAGAGGAAGCGAGTTTTGTTAAATCTTCTTTTGCGTATTCAATGAGTTTTTCGTCTTCAAACCCCCACCATACATAATAATCTTCTGGCAATTCGCCTGTTTCTTTACGATAATTCAAATCATGGATTGCATAATTTCCATGTTCTGTAAAATATAATTTTCTACCCGCAAATGTTGCATCCGAGCCACAGGCAAATACCTGTTGATATCCTTCATCCTCAAGAATATCGCCTAATACCGTAGCATTCTTAAAATATGTAGTCTGTGTATCCATAGAATTAGCATCAATGGAAGTTAATAAAGGCAATCCACACGTTGAAGCAAAAATTCCAGCCATCGTCCATGTTGTCGCATTTGTAGATCGTGCACCATTTAACACTGTATTGGAACCAGAAAAGTTCTCATTTTCTTCAGAAAGCTTTGTTAATTGTGGAATATAATTTTCATCAAACCCACCGCCATTTTCTTTATCCGCATATGTCATTTCCATAGACTCCAGATAAAGAACAATTAAATTTCTTTTCTTCTCAGGAAAAGTCAATGACACATCATTAGGATCAACATAGTTCGTTTCAATAAATGTACTGCCCTCTCCTTTATTTTCAAAATATTTGGTTGCATCTAGCTTCGTATTTGTTTCAATTAAAGATAAGCCAATACAAATCACAGAACAAATACTCAATGCAACTTTTCCTTTATTTCTAAATTGCTTTGATGCATATGACAATGTAATCGCAACAATCACAAAAACAATCATACAAACAATTGTCGGAATTCCCGCCTGGTAAAAATAAGCCCAGTACATATCAGATGCCGTACCTTCTGTAGGCGCAGTCAACTGATACATTAATTCATCCATTTTCAGATTTGGCCAAGTACGGAATACCCATTGCACACTAAAAAACAGCAGTGCCGCAATTGTACATACAAGAATCACAAAAAACGTTGTCCAGAAACCATAGTTCTTTTTCTTTGCCTGTTTTAAAGCCTTCTTTTCTTGTTTTAATTGTTTCTTCTGTTCCTTAACTTCTTTCTTGATTTGTTTTAGCTCTTCTTTTTTTGACAAAAATGATTCTTTGATCTGGTTCTTTGACTCTTCTACAGATTGAATCAATGTTGTTTTTGAAGCTATTTCTTCTTGATGAAGCTGTCTTTGCTTTTGAATAAATGCTTTCATTTTTTCCTGAAATACTTCTTTATCTTCATAAACAACGATTTCATTTTTTTTAATTTCATCATGAAGAGTTTCACGTTTTTTTACCGAAACTTTTTTATGTCTATTTTTAGAAGCATATCTAGAATGTGTATGCTTGTGTTTGTTTTTTATTTTTCTATACATGCCGATAATTGTAACACGTTTTTACAACACTTTTGTGATAAATATCCCCGCATCTTTTGTAATATGGAATCCATTCTTTGTTTTTTCTTCCACGAATTCTCTAAATTCACGATAATGATCTAGAAGAATGTGATTCTGATTCCCGTGACAGGAAATAATATACGCAATTAGTGGTTCTGCTTCATTCACTTCAATCGCATCTTCATATTTTCTCATTTCAATCGTGTTGAAATATTTTGAAAGAATTTCCGCTCCATTGTCTAAGCCAAACACTTCATATAGACAATCTGAAGACAAAACAATATTCTGATCAAACTCCTGTACAAGATCCGTAATTTCTTTCATATGTCTTTGACTGTATGTACTGCATACAAATGAACCCGTATCTTTCAACACTCTTTTACACTCTTTTAATACAACATCAATATCATCAAAGTAAAACAATACGTGATTCGCAATCACGATATCAAATGTTTTTTCTTTCCAAGGTATTTTGTGACAATCAAATCGTTTATATGAAAATCTAGAATCTTTTCCAATGGATTCCTTTGCATCTCTTAACATACCTTCTGAAATATCAGATAGCGTCACATGAATATTCTGAGGTAAAACAGAAAGATTTTCTTTCCACAAAGCACCATTTCCACAGCCAATTTCTAAAATATTCATATTTTCTTTTAATTGAATCTGTTCAAGAAGCCAAGGAAACCATCCTTGTTGATTCGTAGAGTATTCATTATGCAAACGAATACGTGCAGATACATTTGTGGCATCTTGATATTGCGTCTTCAATGACTGATCTGCACTTGTCATATGAATCAAATTCAACATCTGATCCATTGACTGATGCTTTTCAATGGCATCCGTTGCATCACACAACGCCTGGTGCATATCCTGTAATTCAGAGATTCTTTCCTGAACAAGTTTCTTTTGAATTTCAAGAGAGCCAAGTAAAAAATCTTCATCTGTAGATGTCATTGTCATTTCACGAATATCATCCAAAGAAAAACCAAGATACTTAAAAAGAAGGATCTGTTGAAGCTTCGCCAGATCCCCATCTGTATATAATCTAGTACCATTTTCTGTACGAAAGGAAGGTTTCAGTAAATTTTTATTATCATACCAGCGAATCGTACGTAACGTCACATGCGCTTTTTTCGCGAATTGACCTGACGTATAGTATCCTTCTTTTTTCATTAGTTACTTCCTGTTCCTACAATCAACATATAATCATAATTCTTATCAAAATTATCATTATAGAAAGGATCATGAACAAGCCATTTTGCATAATTTTCTTCTGCATAGTTAACTTCCGACATAAATCTTTCTACAGCCTTAGGATCCTTATCAATGCCTCTAGATTTAGATTCATAGTGATATAATTCAACATCAGGAATAAAAACATTAAAGTATCCATGTTCTAATAACTTCAAACCCAAATCCACATCATTAAATTGGACTGTCAATTCTTCATTCATTCCACCAACTTCTAAATATTTCTTTTTAGAAACCATTAAACAAGCAGCTGTGCAACAGGCAACATCATTTGGAATATCCAATGTATGCATATACCCTTTTTCATTATGCGGTTTCCGATAGTAGCGATGCGCAAATCCACCACCTTTTCCAGTGATAATACCACCATGTTGAATCGAATCATCGCCATAATACAGTTTCACACCTACACTGCCAACGTTTTCCTGTTGTGCGTAACTAAGCATTTTTTCAAGCCAGTCTTTTGTGATCACTTCCGTATCATTATTCATTAGCACAACATATTCCCCATGACTATATTCCACAGCTTTGTTATTAATGATAGAAAAGTTAAAAGGAATGGCTAATGCATGCACATGCACATTGTCATGCTTTTCCTGTAGTTCTTTAAAATATGTAAATGTTTCTTCTTTTTCACTATTGTTATCAATAATGATAATTTCAAAATTCCGATATGTACTCTTGTCAAAAATTGAATCAATACACTTCTTCAAATCCTCTACACCATCTTTTGTAGGAATCATAATAGAGACAAGTGGTTCTTCTTTTACAGGATAAGAAAGATATGCATAATCTGAATGCATCATTAACTTACATGAAATATGATGTTCATCAATATAAGACTTTAGTGGGTATACATTAAATGTATCTTCTGCTTCCCCATACACAATCTTAGAAATATGTTTCCATTCAATCTTCTGATCACTTAATTCTAATAAATATCTATAGATATCTACTTCTTTTCCATCAAACTGTTTTAATAATTCTGTTTTTACAATGACGAGATTTCCAATATAGTTAAATCCTCTTAACGTATGATAGGAAAAATCTGGTTTACATTTTGGAGATTTTCTTTCGCCCTTCACATATAAGTCAGAATCAAAATAGATTGCATCACAATCACATTCATTCAAATATGCGAAAAATGGTTCATATAAATGAATTCCTTCACCAACCAGACAAGTATATGGCGTATGAATTCTAGATGTATTCATTGTATCCATAGATACTGCAGCTAATCCATTAGCATTCAAATTACTCACATTTCTACCAACAAATGTAATATCCGTATACAAACCATCTTGTTTTTTATATTCCTGTAAAGTTAACCATTTCTTATAATCTTTTTCATTAGAAGGATCAAAAAATCTCTGCCCATACTTAGAGATATTTTCACTTTCATGTCTAAACTTATGAACATACATTTTCAGAATATCTTTCGGTATCACGAAATGATACTGTACTGCCCATATATAAAACGCTTTTTTTATTAAACCTAATTTTGAACTGTTATTTTCCATACCCAATATTTTACACGTATCAAACAATTAAAAAAAGTCTTATGAGAAATCAATCTCATAAGACTAAAGATTACGCTCCTTCTGCAGGTGTCTCCGTATTCGTACCCGGCGTTGGTGCTGGCCCAACAGGGTCTGGTGCTGGCTCAACGGGGTCTGGTGTTGGCTCAACAGGTTCCGGTGTTGGTTCTACTGTTGGCTCTGGTGTAGGTTCAGAAGACGTTGCAGGACTAGCAGAAGCAGATGGAGTTGGACTATCTGTAGGTTCTGTAGATTCACTTGTCTTTGGAACATCAGCAGGTCTGCCATCATCTGTAATGCGAGGCTCATTATAAACCTCTTGAGATACAGGATCTGGCGTAAATGTATTCGCAGCAGACCAGCTGACAGATGCTGGAGTATCTGGAGTAGCAGTTGTGCTTAAATTACGTTTAATTGCATTTGCACAGTCTTGAATCGATCCATTAAATAATCGATAAATCCAAAGATCCATTTGCAGACTACTATTCCATAAATTTGCAGCATATCCATAAACTCTAGAAGATTCAAAATTGAACAATCCGGAAATATTGTTTGAATCATAGTATCTCTTAGACTTCTGTAGGGCATAGTTAATAAATCCAGTCATTTGTTCAACTGTAAAGTTTGTTTTAATGTTATCTCCAGCAGCATCCAATACATTCAAAAACATCTGAGGATCTTTTGAAGACATAATCTTTTGAATAATTTGTTCCATAACTTCTTGCTGGTGTCTTTGTCTCGCAAAATCTCCATCTGGGAAAGCCATACGTTCTCTTACAAATCCAAGTGCTCTTGCACCATCAAGATATACATTTTCTCCAGCTTCAAGTCTAAATACAGCTAACTCATCTGTATAAATGTTCCAGCATTGCGCATCAAATGAGACTGGAATATCCACAACAACTCCGCCAACTGCATCGACTACTTGTACAACAGATGCAAAATTGAATTCAATTGTATAGTCAATATCAATTCCCATTAAATTTTCAACTGTTTTCACCATACATGATTCACTGGAAGCATGTGCTGCATTGATTTTTTCACTCGATCCATAACAAGAGATAGGAACATAAGAATCTCTTGCGATAGAAGTCATTGTGACCTTCATGGAGATTGGATTTACAGACATCAAAATAATGGAATCAGCAAGACCTTCATTTTCACCTGTGACAAGTACCGTAAATGGTTCTTTTGTAATATCTTTGTTTGCACCAATTTCACTTGTTGAAGTAATTGTTTCAGAGAAATCTAAAATAGATTGTGTGTCAGGAAGATAAGCTGATAAGTTTTCATCTTCTTCAAATTGAGACTGATAATTCACTGGTAAAACAGCACAGTCAACAGCACCAGTAATTAAATTAGAAAGAAGATCAGTATATCCATTTACTTCAACATATTCAACATTTGTATTACTGGAAGAAAGTTTGGTTTTTGCGATTTCTTCTGTCTTTGTACCTTTCGCAACACCTACTCTTCTACCTTCAAGATCCTTAACATCTGTAATCGGATCACCGCTTGTACCGCTGTAAATTACTAAAGATGCGGAAACTTCTTCTTCCTTCTTTTCTCCTGTAATCTTTGTGACATTCTTATTCACTCTTCCAAGTGCATAGAAACCATATCCTCCACCACCAACAAAGAGTGATAAAACAATGATAGAAATCACAAACAGCGCAATTTTTCTCGTACGAATCATTAAAATGACTAATAAATCCAATAAAAGAAGAATCACAAGTACTGCGATATTGATCATCATAAAAATATTCTGACCAATACTAGAGAACTTTGTTGTATTAAATAAAATATAAACAACAAGAATATTCGCTACAATTGTAAAAATTGTAACAATAACATTTAAAACGGTTGGCTCTTTTTTGAATTCACCCTTTTTAGGTTTTTTAGACTTTTTATTTTTTGGTGTTTGTGGAGGGATATTGTTTCCACCACCATTAGAATCATCTGTCATTGTTGGCAACTGGGCAGTCTGCTCTGTTGCCTCTAACGGTGAATCAGGTTGTTCAATTTCCACTGGAACATCAGGAAATAATGGAGCAGAACTTTTCTGATCCTCATCTTCATTCATAAATGCTTCTAAGTCAAAAGCAGAATTACTCTTCTTTGGTGTTTCTTCGTCTACTGGCTTATTGAAATTAAATGCTGGGATACTTGTGCTCTTTTCCTCATCATTTACAACTTTAGGCTGTTCTGGTTCACTTCTAAAAGAAGAATTAAAGTTGAATGCTGGAATGCTTGTACTATTTGATACATTTCCCAATTCTTCTGGTTCATTAGGAAAAGAAGGTGTATCTGTATGATCTAGATTCAAATTATCAAAAGGATCTCTCATTATTCAATACCTCCTATTTCCCATCTATCGTTATTATTCACTACATGGAATGTAGCGGATGTCTGAATTTCAGATGCATTCATTTTTGTATCAGAATCATATTCCCATGAAGCTTCAACATTGACGCATGGTAAACCTGCAGATTGTTCATCACCATTTTCATCTGTATATGTCACAGTATAATCATCGACTCTAGAAACATTATTGATTGTCACTTTCTTCACTTCAATCAAAGAACTTCTACCATCCTTTGATAGATATAAATCCATATCTTTATAGAAGTTATACAATGTATAAGTTTCAAAGTCAGACTGCTTTGGACCATAAATATATTGCATACCGCCAATATCATAGTTACCATCTTTATTTGTCCATGTGTAATACTGGCAGATAAAGTTCTTTACAACTGTTTCTGCAATTGCTTCTTCCCCTGTATATGTATTACCATTTTCATCTTTTACGTCTTTTCCTTTGACAGCTTCATTCAATTCTTTGAAATATTTTTTGTTGATATCTGTTGGGTTATTTCCAATAGAATATTTCTCATTGGAATACTCGTTATCAACCTTTTCTGTTTCAACAGTATCACCATTACCTGTATTGCTTGTTTTAATCTTGTAAATATTAAAACCAAGCGCCGCGACAATACCAATCGCAGTTATACATAACAAGATTGTTAAAATACCACTGATTTTTACTTTTTTCTTTTTATTCATAGAATTAGCCATACATCCCTCCTTTTCATCTAAAAAAGTGTCCGAATTATTTTAACACAGTGGACACTTCCATAAAAGATTGTGTGTAACTTCACACAATTCACAAACACTATTCTTCCATCAATCTTTCAACCATTGCATATAATGCTTTTGCACTATTAAAGTTTTCAGGCACGATTTCAGAAGCGGGAATTGAAATATCATAATGATCATTCAATGTTGAAATAATCTGTAAGATATCAAAAGAATCAATGATATGATCATTAATTAACGTATCGCAATGTTCAAAATCAACATCTTCTTTAATATCTTCTAATAATTCTAACAATTCATCCATTTTTTCTACCTCCAGGCATATTGAGAACATAAGATTCAACATGTCCTCTTTGTACTTCATAATCATACTTCTTTTTTCTCAGAAGTACACAAGGCAGCGTACGACTTAAGAATAAATTAATTCCTTCAGTTACGGAATACGCTCCAATATTTTCAAAAGCAATCAAATCACCTTCTGACAACCCTTTATGATACTTCCGAATCAAAATATCATTTGTGGAACAAAGAGATCCACAGATACACCAGTCTTTTGCTTCAACTTCCATATCTGTTATATGTTGTGTCACTGGTACATTCATTCCCATCATGCTTCCATAATAGTTCACATGATTGATACCACCATCCACAATACAATAATTCACACCTTTGTTTTCTTTTAAATCCATTACTTTTGTGAGATATGTTCCACAATACGTCGCAAAGAATCTTCCCATTTCAATCGTAACGTCTTGTGCAAAAGAGCTCAATTCTGTATGCATTTCTTTGAGTGGCTGATATGTATCACTGAAGTCTTCATTTTCAAATAATGATACGTTACATCCAGGTCCATACTCTAATTTATCTAACTTCACATGATGTTCTGCTTCAATTTCTTGAAAAAATGTTTTTAACATTTCTAATTCTTTGACTTTGTGTTCAATCTTTTTTCTTTGTGTTCCAACAAAGTAATGAATTCCTTTTACTTGAATATTTGAATATACATCCATTTGATCAATTACAGAAAACAAATCTTCCTTCGACATTCCAAATTGCGAACCCGCATTCAATCGCAACAATACAGGTACAGTAACATTTAACTTCTTTGCTTCTTCATTGATACATTTCACATGTTTCAGTGATTCGCAAGTCAATACACCAACACCATATTGAATCGCTTCATCAATATCGCATGCTTCTTTATTCACACCAGAATAAATAATCATGTCTCCAGGTACATGCAAAGCTTTACAAATCTGTAATTCCCCAGGAGAACACACTTCTAAATGATCCACAAGCTGAATCATTGTAGGAATTAGAAAAGGATTTGCCTTAATGGAATAACAAAGATGATATTTTCCTTCACTGATCTTTCGAATTTCTTTCACTCTTTCAATCAATGCTTCTTCATCAAAGACAAAACAAGGTGTCTGATACGTTGAAGCAATATATTTCAATTCTTCCTGATCAAGCATGTTTAATTCCTCCAAGTTCTTTTAACGCATTGCGATCTACTTTTCCATTCTTATTCATTGGAAATGCATCTAATGCAAATGCCTTATTAGGTAACATATATCCAGGCAAAACATCTCTCAATTCACTGATCAATTGTTTTCCTTCAATATTTCCTACATAGAAAAGAAGAATTCTTTTCTTGTTCGAATCATAAATACAGATTGCACGTGTAATCGCTGTATGTTGTTCCACCTGTGCTTCAATTTCACCAAGTTCAATACGATGTCCAAGATGTTTGATTTGAAAATCCTTTCGGCTTGTATATATCAGTTTCAAATCATCTGTATATTTTCCTAAATCTCCTGTACGATAAATTCTTTCATATATTTTATCATTCAAAGGATTTTGAACAAAGACTTCATTTGTTTTCTTCATATCATGATAGTAGCCTAACGCAACACATGTACCAGAAACACAGATTTCTCCTTCCTTTTCTGGAACCTGAACTAATTTATCATTTTCATCCAGAAGGAATACTTTTTCATTATCAAATGCTTTTCCAATCGGAAGTACTTCATCTAGTTCATATTCTCTTGTTTCAAGAATTTCATATGTACAGTTACATGTAATCTCTGTAGGCCCATATAAATTCACAAATGTTGTAAAAGGTAATGCCTTTGTCCATTTGTTCAGTTGCTTAATTGGCATCACTTCTCCAGAGAACATGACAAGTCTTACACTAACAGGTGTCTTATACTGCAGACCATTCATAATGGATACAAAACACATCGCACTCACTGCCCAGATAAGAACAGTACATCTTTGTGCACTCAAATAATCCATTAATACCGTAGGATTTGAGAAGTATTCTCTAGGAATGATGGCAACACTTGCACCTGTACATAGTCCACTATAAATATCTTTGACAGATACATCAAAATCAAATGGTGCCTGATTTCCTAAAATATCACTCTGTTGAATACCGGTTGTTTTAACAAATACTTCAATAAAATCAATCACATTCCTATGACAGACCGTAACACCCTTCGGTACACCCGTAGAACCAGATGTAAAGTTCACATACAGTGGATCCATATCCAGTGCCTGTTCTCTAATGACATCTAAACGTTCCTGATCCATCTTCTTTTCAAAAAGGATATCCGCAATGACTTCTACACGAATCTTAGGGAACAACTTATGTGCTTCTTCCAGGTGTTCTTCATCTGTCAAAATCAATGCTGGCTGTAATACAGAGATGATTTGATGCATCCTGCTTTCTGGCTGTCTTGTATCCAAAAATGAATACAGACAACCTCCATAGACGGCACCAAACATACCACATACCGCATCAATATTCTTTTCCATATAGAAACCAACAGCACTTCTAACATCACACATATACGAAATATATGTACCGATACATTTTGCTTTCTGTTCTAATTCTTCAAAAGATATTTCATCTTTAGGATCTATAAATGCAATTTTCTTTTTTTCCTGTTCTGTTTTGTTTTCCAGCCACTCTAATACATTTTTCATAAATTAAAATCCCGCATACATCATCGCAACTTCATCATATCCAGGACCATATGCCCCAAATAAGATGACCGCAAAAATCAAAGCATAAAGTACACCCCATCGTACTGCAGATGGGCATTGATCCAGCAATCCATGAATCGATATATTCTTTTCTTTCAATACAGATACAACGATTACAACACCAAAAGAAACAATGACAGAAATCCATTCTCGATTTGTTAAACCAAGTGTTGGAAATACTTGTATCATTTCATTGATATTAAAGTTTGTAAACATACTTACAAGCATTGTCCATCCATCAGTAAATGTAGGAGCTCTAAAGAACATTTCACCAATAATCACAATGATAAATAACTTAATAAAGCGAAATGTTCGAATCCCCCAGCCATTCACATCCAAATGATGTTCCATACACCATTTTTCAAATGGTTTTTCCATAAATAATTCAAGTACCATGAGAACAAAGTAATACATCCCATACAGAACATATGTCCAATACGGTCCATGCCAGAATCCATTACAAATCCACACACAAAATAAAGCAATCAATGGGCCAACATATCTAGCAACCATATTTCCAAGATGATTCTTACACCATTTTGTTAATTTTTGAATTGGTTTACTTAAAGATACTGGATAAAATACATAGTCTCTCAAAAAAGCACCTAAAGTAATATGCCATCTTCTCCAGAAATCACCAGCATTCTTCGCAAAAAATGGCTGTCTAAAGTTTTCTGCAATCGTAATACCAAAGATTTTTCCAACACCTAATGCAATATCAATCGTACCTTTAAAATCCATATACAATTGAATCGTACATAATACTGCAGCCAGCAAGCTCAATGCACCACTTGTCTTGTAGTTTGCAAACAATGTATTCACAACACCACTCAAATGATCTGCAATAACCATCTTTTGAAATAATCCCCATGCAATTCTTTCAACACCAAATGTAAAATTCTCTGGCGTAATTGGATTACCTGATTTCAATTGGTCAATCATATCTGAAAATCTAGTAATTGGACCTTCCATGATTGTTAAAAAGAAACTGTTATATAAAGATAAATCAAAGAATGAATGCGCTGGTTCAATCTTTTTATTTGATACATCTACAAGATATGAAATATTCTGCAGCGTGTAATAACTGATTCCAATTGGTGCAACAATACTCAATGCTGTAAAAGAGGAGCCAAAAATTGTAGAACCTATAAAATTTGTATATTTCAAGGCAATTAATACAAACAAATTAATAAGTACACTGATTGCAAGAATTGTTTTCTTCTGTTTTTTGAATTTCTTACGATCTACATTTATTGGAGCTTTCTTCATTGAAGATAACTTTTTTCCAAACAAATACGTAATCAAAGTCGTAACTAAATTATAAACAATCAATTTCTTTGACCATACAAAGAAAAATGCGTAGTTAGCGAATAACAATGTCATCCATCTATATTTCCGGGGAAATATAGAATACAGAATCATAATCATTGGAACAAATCCAAGATAGAACAAAATTGAATTATAAGAAAATGTCATACTTAATCATATTCACTCGCATCTTGTGCCAATGTATTCCATTCCTGATACGAGCTATCCTTTCTATGATCTTCTAATGCATAGTTTTTTTGAATATAATCACCAAGATTCTCACAAATCTTTTTTGAGCCATGAATATTCACATGCTCACCATAATCTCTTAAATCTGCACTAAAATCAAATGCAATTTTCTTTAAAAGTTCTGGCTGATTGTAATCAACATAATTCACACCATTCTCATCACACCATGTCTGTATGATTTCATGTCTTCCATTTGTCCAAACAAGAGGAGAAATTGTATTTACTAACAACAACTGACTATTTTCTCTTTTACAAAACTGATAAATCTTATCTAAGTAAATTTGAGAATCAGCCGGCAATTTTACAAATAACTCTCTTTGCATATATAACTCATCCACTTGATATGGCGTAACCTGATCAGATTCATTAAAACCTTTTCGATCAGCCCTATAATCAACCTTTTCTTCAAACAACCAAGCATTATGATAATGAAATATTGGAAATAGATTAAGCATTCCCAATTTCAAAACATTCAATGGTGTGTAAATCATATTTACATCCATCACCACAAGTTTAGGCTTTTGTCTATGAAAAACATTTTTTAACATCACATAAGCATCATATGGAAACTGTCCTGGTGTACATGCATTATAGGAAGTAAAACCATGATCAGTATAGAATTGCAGAGGATCATATGTTGACCAGCCTTGACTATCTCCCAAAAAAGCAACATCAATTGAATTCTTTTTCTCTTCATTCAATACGATAGTTTTAGAAGCAATATCTTCATACTGATATCCCATATCTCTATATTTTCTATAAGGCAAACTAAAAACGCATAATAATACACAAAAAACAATTCCAACTTTAACTAACCCTTTCCAAGTATACTGATGTGTATTCATATTTCTCCTTTTGTACAAAACGAAGAAGCAGTTAACTTCTCCGTTTATTTTTTCGTAATAACTTCAATGATCTTATGATTATCTGCATTATTATCAGATACTAACTGTTGTAAGGCATTAATTTTTGTATTTACTTCATCCATTGTAATATCTTCAGGTTCCGCAACAAAAATTAAATTATTCGCAGTTTTTGTAGAATTCTTAGGATCTACCAGCAATTCTTCATAAAGTTTTTCCCCAGGTCTCAATCCAGTAAATTCAATCTTGATATCTTCATCAGGAATTAAGCCTGATAATTGGATCAGGTTTCTCGCAAGATCAACAATCTTTACTGGTTTTCCCATATCCAGAATAAAGATTTCACCAGTCTTTGCATATGAACCAGCCTGCAAAACAAGCTGTGCAGCTTCTGGAATCGTCATGAAATAACGAATGATATTTGGATCTGTAACTGTAACAGGTCCACCTGTCTCAATCTGTTTTTCAAATAAAGGAATAACAGAACCATTAGATCCAAGAACATTACCAAATCGTACGGCACACAACTTCGTAACGCCATTATTCTTATAGCCTTCCACAATGAGTTCACACATTCTCTTTGTTGCACCCATAACATTTGTTGTACGCACAGCCTTATCCGTAGAAATCATCACAAACTTATCCACATAGTTCGTAATACAACATTCCACAACATTCTTTGTTCCAAGAACATTGTTCTTAATGGCTTCTAATGGGCTGCTTTCAACAAGTGGTACATGTTTATGTGCTGCTGCATGGAATACAACATTCGGATGATATTTCTTCATGATTTCATCCACACGTTTTTTATCTCTCACAGAGCCAATCAAACATACAACATCCGTCACATTCTGATCATGACCGTGTCTTCTTTCAATGTTGATTTCCTGTTGCAAATCATACATGTTATTTTCATAAATATCTAACAACACAAGTCTTTCTGGTGTAAACTGCATAATCTGCCTAACAAGTTCAGAACCGATAGAGCCACCAGCACCAGTTACCATAATTGTCTTGCCTGTAAGATATCCACCAATTTCCTCATTGTTTAAATACAATTCACCTCTACCAAGAAGGTCATTGATATTAACATTACGAACAGATGCTCTTTCGCCAACATTATTCTGCAGTTCAAAGGAAACAATTTTCGTACGTAGATTCATCTGTCTACATCTTTCAATCATTTCTTTAAGATCCTGTTGTGAAATGTTCTTAATAGCAATATATGCTGTATCGATATTGTATTGTTTTACAATACGAGGCATATCATCATCTGTCCCTAATACAACAACACCACTTAATCTCTTCTTAACTTTCTGTTTATTTTTGTCAATAAAACCAATGATTCTTGTGTCATAAAGATCACTATACGTAATCTCTCTCATTGCGGTAACACCTGCAGAACCAGCACCAAGAATCACTGCACGATGACTTCTATGACGTTGTGCAGAGTCTCTTCTAACAACACGATACATCAAACGTAAGCCAAGCATTAAAAGAAGCTGGATCATTCCCGCAATGACAGGCACACTTCTAACATACCATGGAATCTTTACAAGAAGCATTCCAAGCCACCACGCAAAGTTTCCAACAAACACTGACATGGACACTCTTAAAGCTTCATCTACAGAGATAAACATCCATAACGATTTATTCAACTGGAACAACAAAATAGAAGCCAAATTCGTAATGATTGGCCAGTACATATATTTCCATAATGCTTGATATTCAAAAGGAATAACTTCTCTACCAAAATCTGTTCTAACAAAATATGCAAACCAATATGAGAAAATAACAATTGTAATATCAACAATTGCCATAATGATCTCTCTATGTTTACTAATCCATCTATAAAATTTCTGCATAATTAAAAAATAGACACAGTAAGTCCTTTACTTACTTGTGTCTATTTTATCACACACACTAATAGATACCAAATTTCACAAAATAAAGAATTATTAAGAATTAATGAACTTCTACTACTTTCCCACGGCTAAGCTCATTGGTGTATTCATAGATAATATTCCCCAATTTATATATTTCACTTTTTTCCTCTTCGTTCAATGTACTATTCACACATATATATTTGTACGATCCACCAGTTATTCTGCTTTGAATCACACTTAAATTTTCACTTGTTTCGATTTCTGTTTGACTTGTAAATGTTTTAAACCAGTTCGCATGAATTTCATCACCCACATATAACATTTCTCCATCAGCTAAGCTTTCAGTAATATCATGGCATTCTTGATATAACGCTATTTCATCATTATCAATAAACGGCTGATTCAAAAAGAAATTTCCATTAAACCAGTAAATATTCAAAAAACAATTTGCTCCTGTTTTGATTTCTTGATTTCCACTGAATTTTTGATCAACATCATCAATAATTACAAATACACTCAATACAAAGATACATGCCGCAAATGCATTCATGAATTCTTTGTTATATCTGGATAGCTCTACAATTTCTTCCATCATCATAACAAAGCACAGCAGCCAGATAATGTTATACATTTTACTCAAATAATATGTAGAAACAATTCCAAACCAGCTGCCAGCTAAAAATAAACCCGTGAAAGCAATTGTTGTGACAAACATCCAGAATACACCATCATATTGATGATGCTTAATTCTTTTAATCATAGTAGAAATATCAAATGGTGCTAATAGGACAAAGTTACTATATAAATCAAAATATTTACCCCCATCATTGCCAATTCCACCACCAGAACTTATTTCTTTTAAATTGACATAGGCATGTGCCATTCCCAACATACAAGGAAAGATAAATACTTTAAATAGTTCAACAATACTTTCTTTGCTTATGATTTTATTTCCAAGTTTCTTCTGTACAGCAAGGACATCAATAAATACACCTAAAAATACACTAGGAACAAACATCGTATATGTTGTAAAAATACCAAACAGACCTAAATTCAACATTATCAGAATCCACTGATGTTTTAATTCTGCCGTTTCATACATTTTCAACACCAAAAGAATAAAACAGATAATTGTTACCGCATCCCCAAAATATACAAAGCCAAACATCAATGCATATAAAGGATATCCAAAAATATAAAACGTAGTGACAACGATACCTGCAATTTTTTGATAACGCGTAACACACAATTCACGAATCAAACTGTAAAATAACAGCCCAGCTAGAAAGAAGTCAAAAATACGCATGAATGCAAAGGAATGATAAAAACCATTGATACCTGTAACTGTTAACAATGCTTCCATAACTAACCCATCATTGACATATCCAAAGAACAGATTGGAATTCAATGTATGTTGTAATGCAATCTGCTTCGCCCATCTGCAATGTACAGATGCATCTACAGAAACATAGCGAATCGGCAATTTACATCTGAAATATCCAACCCAGAAGCATAAAGTCAAAACAATCAAAAAACAAAGTACGATTTTATCATTTTTGGAAAACACATATTCCTGTACATGATTTTTACTATATGCCAATAATATTCCGCCAAGAATCATCACTGGAAGTGAAATCGTATACACACAGATTGGAACACCAATCAGCCCATATATACCCGCTAAAACCGTATTTACAAGCATATATGAAAGAATCGTAATTCCAAGAAAAAGAATACCAGGTAATTTTTGCTCACTCCTCTGTATTCTGAAAAAGCCAGCACTAAAAATCACTAAAGAAATAAAATATAACAGTAACTTTCCCATTTGTTTCTCCTTATAATACAAGCATTAAATTACAGATTGTTAAATACTCAGCAAAACACAACAAACAGCAAACTACTATTTGATAGTCATTTTTTAAATGTAAGAAGTTAAAATCTAAAGTCACTAATATCAATACAACACTTGCCAGCAAATATCTTCCCTGCATTCCTAAAACCATTTGATCCTGTAATGTAGAATTTGCCAACAGCATCCCCGCAAATGCAAATGCACCTGTTAAAATTCCAACAACAACAAAAACACATTTTATGTACTTTGGTAAAGTCACAATTTCTTTTTCTTCTGGAATTGAAACTATAAACAATAATAAGTAATATACATAAATTAAATACGGATGAATTCCTATATCAAGATAACCTAAATATCGCCCAATAAAAGAATCTAAATGAAATGATCCAAATGTTAATAACGTATTGTATATGATCAATATAATTTCTTTAGGATTTTGAAGTAAATACAGCACTGTATACTTATCATTTGGATTCAAAACAACTGCTGGTAAAAATCTTGCACCTGCAAACACACCAGCAAAGCATGCACATACAAATATCAACATTAATATTAAAATCATTTTTTTCTTCTTAGAAAAACTGATTTTCTTTGCCAACAGGCAAAGTAATGGCAATAAACCAACAAGAATATACGCATGACTCTTAACTTCACATAGAGCAATACAACTAATAACAGTTATTGCAATTTCAAGTTTATTTATAGAATTCTCTTGATTTGAAAATAATCTCATTGAAATTGAAATCACATATAAAAGCATCAAATTAATAGGTACATCATACGAAATTGATATTCCCTGCTGCATAAATACAGGCAACAATCCCATTAACAAAAATAAAGACTTTTTTGTAGAAGTTCTTTTTATGATGAAATACATTCCAAAAATATATAAAGCAAAATCAAGAATTCTACCCAGGAAATACATTTGATATGCATTCAAAGATAACAATCTTCCAATTGCAATTCCTATTGCTGGCAGAACATATAGAAAATCAGTTCCAACAACATATGGTAATGTAAAGCTATTTAATTGTGGATTTACTTCACACTCATTCATATCAACAAAATACTGATTATAGTTTTCATTATTATACGTTCCTGCTTCAGAAACTAAGAATCGAGTTCCGTCTGATTCTCTCATTGTAATCATATTTTCTTCGTTTTTTATACCTAAAAATTGATTGGATATTCGATATGCCGTAAATGAGTGCATCCCTTCATCCGGAACAATTCCTACTGGAATGACAATCATAAATGCCATTCCAACCGCAAAGACAATAGAGAACATAACTTTTTCAAGCTCTTTTTTCCAAACAACGGCATTCAAAAAAGTTAAAACCAATCCAGAAAACACAAAAAAAGAAACACAAGAAAACAGTATAATCATTTGATAATATGAACCAAATTTCACTTTTAATAAAGCAATCGATAAAACAAAAATAAAGAACAGAAACAAAACAAAAAGTTTTCTTTTAGGTGAACAAAGAGATTGTCTGATACTATCTTTCCATCCATATTGCATCATATTCTTAACAAATATAAATAGTAAAAGAAGTTCACTCAAAGATACAATCTTCATTGTGAACTTAATAAAAGATGAAAATGTAATCAATGAAGCAAGAAACAAAAATGAAATACACAATCCTGTTTCTTTTTTCATTCCGCTATTCTTTAACATTCGCCTCTCATTAAACTTTCTTCATATAAATCACAAACCTTATTTGCTTCGCCAGTCATGACAACTTTTCCATGTCTTAACCAGACTGCTTTATTACAGATTTCTTTAATTTGTCCAACATTGTGAGAAACAAATAGAACAGTCGAACCGCCACTCATCAACTCAACCATACGATCTCTACTCTTCTTCTGGAAATTCTCATCACCAACACTCAAAACTTCATCAACGATCAATATTTCAGGATTGATCATAGAGGCAATTGAGAAAGCAAGTCTAGCAACCATGCCAGAAGAATAGTTTCTTACAGGCATATTGATGAAATCACCAAGTTCAGAGAAAGCTAAAATTTCATCATATTTTTCATCCAGAAATTCTTTCGAATAGCCTAATACAGCACCATTCAGATAAATATTTTCTTTCCCAGATAATTCAATATCAAACCCCGCACCAAGCTCAAGCATAGGTACAACTCTTCCCCCTAATACAACATTGCCACTTGCAGGTTTTTGAATTCCAGATACAACTTTTAACAATGTAGACTTACCAGCACCATTCGCACCGACAATTCCTACGACATCACCTTTTTCAACTGTAAAACTAACATCATCCAAAGCCAAGAATTCTTTTTCTGTAATTTTCTTTCCAATCTTTTTGATAATATATTCTTTTAAGCTTGATACTCTATCATTCGCAATTTTATATCTTACAGTTACATTATTCACTTGAACCATTGTCTGTTTCATAAACACCTCTAAATATATAGAATAAATTTATCTTGATTCTTACGGAATACATGGATACCAATCATCAAGAAGAATATAGGGAATACAATCATCAGAACAACAAGATCTGTACCTGGATACATGTTATTCAGCACAATATTTCTAACAAAAATAATGATATCTGCAAGAGGATTGATCTTAAAGATCCAGTTATATTTATCTGGAATCATTGACATATCCCAGAACATTGGCGTTGCATATGTCAAAGCTGTCATAAATACGTTGTAAATAAACTGCACATCTCTAAAGAATGTCATTCCTGTTGCCAACAATAATGCCACGCCAGTATTCAGAATAAAAATACTAAGCATCGCAAATGGAATCAACAAGAAATAAATATTAGGCATCAGTCCATTCACAAGTGCAACACCAAACATCAAGATTAAAGAAATACCAAAGTTAATTGATGCTGAAAATACCTGTGATAAAGGATAAATGTATTTTGGAACATATACTTTCTTAATCAAAGAAGCATTTGTAATGATAGATAAAGAACCACCATTTGTTGCTTCTGAATAGAAGTTAAAGAATGTAATACCAATAATCAAATATACAATATAGTTCGGAATCGCTGATTTAAATACAAGTGTAAATACAAAGAACTGTACAATCATTGTAAGCAATGGATTCACAAAACTCCAAAGAATACCAAGTGCACTTCTCTTATAACGCACTTTAAATTCTCGACTCACTAATTGATGCATCAAAAAGGAATATTGATGATACGCATCCATGATTGCCATACCGACAGTATGCTTACCTTTTTTCTCCGCAATAAATAAGTGAATACAATACACACCTAAAATAACTAAGAATGCAATGACACCAATTGTTAAAACCATTCCTAAAGGTTCATTCACTTTTCCATTCACTGTACAAAGAAGCTGTCTTTCCTTTAGTTCAATATTTTTTGCTTCAAGATAAGTACACTCAGGATTAGAAACACCATAATATACAGTTACCGCATTTCCACTCTTTGCACCATGTGAAGTAATTCTTAATGTATATGGCTGGTTTACATCCACATCAACAGGTTCATCAAATGTAATTGTATTATCTCCATTGGTAAAATCTTTACAGCTAACTGTTTTAGAAGCTAATACCTTATCATTTTCCAGTAAAGAAATATCTAAATCACAATCATTGACTCTATCATATGTACCAACTTTCAATTCTAATGATAATATTTCAGAAGCATTACTAACCAAAGTCTGTTCAACAACATCACCATCAACAATTTCACCGATATTATCAATTTCATTCACATCGCCAATATGGACACGTTTTAAATAAATATCTCTACCACCAACAAGAAAACATACAAGACAATATCCTGCAATACATACATATATTAATAAAACTTTCAGCCATAATGGCAGCTTCTCTTTTTTATTCATTATCTACCTCTTTCAAGTTCGCGGTATATTATATCACAATCAATAATCTTAATCTTTTCGAATCGTGTGATATACCTTTTTTAGAATTCTAATAGATTTGTTTTTTACTCTTCTTGTAAAAGATGGTGCTGGTGCAACTGGTAATTCAGGTTTAAGAATACGATTGCATTCACTAACAAATTCATCTGAAGGAATATTGCTTTCCTTTTTATACGTTCTTTCTAGTTTCTGTAAAGAAATCTCCTGACCATTCATCAATTTATCCACAGCTTCTACAAACTGTTCAAATCCTTTTTCCAAAGGATAGTCTTTCATATATGATGGCCCAAACGCTGACATCTTTTTTAACTGTGCTTCATCATCCAGCAGTTTCAAGATTGCATCTGCAATTCCCGCAGAGCTAGATTCCGCAAGCACAACACCTTCATCAGGAAGATCATATAAATTGTTCTCACGATACAATTCAACAACAGGCAAGCCTGCTGCCATCATTTCAAATGGAATTCTAGATGGATTAGATGCACTCAAACATAAGCCAAGTTTACAAGTATTGTATAATTCATTACATTTCTGAACATTAATAATATGTAATTCTTCCGCTTCAAATGGAATATTTACCTGAACATCTGATCCATACAGATAAATCTTTACGTCTGGTCTTTTTTCTTTTACAACTTTCAATGCTTCCAATGCGATGGTTGTACCTCTACGAGGTTTTTCTGGCTGCAGAACATAACAAATCGCATTTTCTTTTTTGATATTCTGTAATGGGTGATACACATTTAAGTCAGCACAGAAATCAAAGTGCTGTGCTTTTGTATGGAATTCATTCTGCATCTTAGAAGCAAGCCATTTACCAATTGTAATTGGCTGATAGCCAAGACGATATGAATTTTCAATTACAAGATATTCATCCCCCATTGGGAAGAACCAAGGTTCATAATCCTGAATGAAATATCCCTTCACATCAGCATCCATGCACTTCACATAGTTCAAAGACTGCCATCCAGTCGCAAATAACAGATCATACTTTTCTCTATGCCCAAAATTTGCATACACCTTTGCTGCACAAGTTTCATAATATTCATCAATCAGCTTCGCAACAGTATCATCATCCACTTCTGCAGGTGCTTCCGCATAAATATCACATTCATATCCATGACGAATCAACGCATTCACATTCTGAATGATTGTTCTATGTCCACCAGAACCCTTTCCAGGGAAAGGAATGATCCATGCAATTCTTTTCTTATGTGCCTGTTTAGACACATCATGATCCATATAGCTTCTACGCAATCTCTGCCATTTATAAATATCCATTCCAACATGGTACTGGTTCGCAACCATTTCCTGAATTTTGACAATTTCACCATATTCAATATCACATTTGATAGAACTTGTTACAGAGCCTTCATGCTTACGATAATAATTCAAACAATCTTTTGTAAATGCAAGCTTACCATTTTCAAGCAGCTTCACATAAATGTACCAGTCCCCAGCTACTTTATAATTCTTTGCTTCTTCAATGATATCAATGATATTTTTCTGTACTTTCCATACAACACCAGAAACATTCAAGATTGTATTCAAAACACTCAAATATTGAACTACTTCTTCTTTTCCATCAACCACAAAACTATGATTCCAATGATCTGTACCAAACATGTTATACAGATCCTGACAATTCTTACGAATCACATTGTTCTGATCATCAATTCTCATTGAATCAGAATAGGACAGCACAACATTTTCATCGTCAAAACCCTTCATAACAGTTTCTAAAAAATGCGGATCAGCACTATCATCCGCTTCACAAATCCAAAAATAATCACCTGTAACTTCTTTGATGCCTTTTTGCCATTGTGAAAAAACCAGTCCACTATTCTTTTCATTTGGAATAAATTTCGTCTTGATTCCTTCAATTTCAGATAATTTCTTCTGAATCACTTCAATACTGTTATCTGTAGAACAGTCATCCAATACAATCAATTCATATACAGGATATGTTTGATGAATAATCGAATCAATTCTTTCATTCAGAAAAGCAGCATAATTGTAGTTTGGTACAATTACACTCACTTTTTTTACATTCTCTGTTACTTTAAAATCAGAAAATTTCTCATAAATATTCACTTTACTCATATACATCACCTACATATCATTTTACACAATAATCATTACTCTTGCAGTTGATAATCACTGTTTTTAGAGTAATTGTCATTATAGAAAGGATCATGTTCAATATATGCATCCCAATGCTCTTTCATATAGTCACATTCTGCATAATATCTCTTCAACTGTTCTGCAGATTTATCCATTCCTCTAGATTTAGATTCATAATGATATAGTTTCACACTAGGCATCATTACATTTCTATAACCCGCTTTTAATAACTTCAATCCAAAATCAACATCATTAAATGCCACTTTTAAATCTTCATTTAAACCCTCTACTTCTAAGTATTTCTTCTTAGAAGTCATTAAACAGGCAGCTGTACAACAGCAGACATCATATGGAACCTTTAGCTCATACCCATAACCAGGAATATCTACAGATACGCCACTATACGCATGTCCAGCAACACCGCCTTTTCCCATAATGATTCCCGCATGCTGAATCGTATGATCCGGGAACATCAAAAATGCACCAACACTGCCTACACCATCTTTCATTGCATACAGAAGCATTTTCTCAAGCCAGTCATTGGTTACAACTTCTGTATCATTATTCAGCATCAAAACATATTCACCACGACAAACATTTTTCACTGCGTAATTATTTAAATAAGAGAAATTAAACTCACAGTTTAAATCAATCACTCTAATATTCTGACTCTGAATCTTTTTAAAATAAGAAAATGTTTCTTCTTTTTCACTATTGTTATTTACCACAATAATTTCATAATTCTGATATGTAGACTTATCAATAATAGAAGAAATACAAGTATCCAGATCATCAATATGATCTTTTGTTGGAATAACAATGGATACAAGCGGCTGATCCTTTAATTCACATGTATCGATAGAATTCCATTCATTCTTTTCATTATCCGCATATAAAATCTTAGAAACATGACCAAAGCACATATTTTTTTCACTCAGCTTTAAAAGATATGCGTACAAATCAATCCTTGTCTTGTCAAATTCTTTAAGTATTTCTTTCTTTGCCACAAAAACATGCCCAATATAATTCACGGACTGCAACGTATCAAAAGAAGCATCTGGTTTACATTGCGGACAACTCCGAACACCATCATGCATTTCATCATGATCAAAATAAAGAACATCATATTTCAAACATTCACTCACATATGCATAAAATTCTTTATACAATTGACATTCTTTTCCAACAAAACATACATAATTTGTATGAATATGATCCAAATCCAGATACTCTGTATCTTTCAGATCAATCATTGTAATATCTTTAAATTTAGAACTTCTTTTATACTTTTGAATTTTCAGCCATGCATGATATTGTTCAACATCACTTGGATCAAACACACGATCATGAGATTTTCCAAATACAGATTTAAAGAATCCTTTGATCAATCTGCCAACAGGTAATTTAAAATGATTTGTTTCCCATTCTGCCACTAAAGAGCGATGAATTGAATCCATTAGATTCTGCATGGATTCCTGGTGATGCTTCGTCTGCGAAAGTGCCAAGGAATAAAAACGCTGTTCTTTTCCACCAGCAATATAATAAAACTCAATCAATTCACAACTAGAAGGAATATCAAACGATTCTTCAAACCCATAATCATCTTCTGTAATTTCAACATGATATGCAATACAGATATCGTAACGTTTTTGATTTCCGCTAAATTGATAGATTTCTTTTCCATTGCATCTTACAGAAACAACATATTTTTTTGAAAGAATCCATCCCTTCGCAAAAACACGAAAGCATGATGCAAGACTCTCAAATCGTATTTCATCCATTGCATAATTAATCATGCTTTTCTCCTTTAAAATCATTGACCAGTTTCTGCAGCTTTTCACTACTGCGAAGAATCCAATCTGCATACTCCGTATTTTCAAATCCCCATATTGTGGATTTCAAATCTTCTTTATGTCCAACAAGAAATGGAACTGTCGTTACAACTTTCAAATCGTTTGATTCCAAAGCACGATCAATTGTATTTGTTAACTGATTTGCATCTGTTTCATCCCATGAAATGACACGATCAAACATATGACTCTGGTAATAGTTAAAAACCGTACTGACCATATGATTTAAATATACAATCGTTTCTTCATTACATTCTTCAACATTTTGAATTTCAACATTTCCAACATCCGCAATCACACCTTGGAATACATCCCAGTCATTATGCGTATCTAAATATTGCATCACATTTGAAAACCTAGCCTCAAAATCTTCAGGAAATAAAACATCATCTTCACAAATCAAGATGTCAGAAAATCCTTGTTCCTTAGCCTTTTTCATAATGAACTTGTAGCTCAAGCCACAACCAGTCCATCCTCTTGTATGACGCAATCCAGCAAACAATTCAAATCCATATTGATTATCTTTCAAGAATGCATTTCTTCTTTCAACATCTTCAGGCAATGACAAACAAATACGAGAACCACCAAAGGAAATATAATCCCCTGCACATTCATAAAATTCATCGAAAGAAATACAGTCAAAAGCTAACAAAAAACGATAAAAATAATATGCAAAATCATTTTTCTTTGCTTTTAATAATTCACAATTCTTATGAACCTGTTTCATTCTCACATCATCATTTTCCAGCCAATATGTTATTTTAGAGATAGCTTCACAATAATCAGATGGCTTTACCCATGTAACAATGTCTTTCAGACGATCTTCTTCATATGAATCAACGCTGCTTTCAGAAATCAGAATTGCATTACCATAAGAAAGAATTTCATATAAGCGAGATGTCTCTAATATCGATGCATCAAAAGCATGCAGATTCAAAACAATCTTAGACTGCATCACTTTTTCAACAAATTCAGAATCACTGATCAAACTTGGATCTACAAAACAAACATTCCAGTATTTGGATACTTCCTGGATCCATGCCTTGCATCTAGGACTATTCTCATTTCCAACACACAAAACATCAAACATCTCTTCATCTGTTTCTTCATAATCCAGCAATTGATAATCAGCAGGAACATAATAGAAGCGATTACCATAAGAAGAATGTGATTTAAAGTATTGAATATTCATTGTAGAACAATCAAAAACAGCAATTGCACCAAGCAGCTGATCCAGATACTTCTGAGAAAATGATGTATTCGTACATACATCTTCCACTTGTATTGCGATATATTTTTTTGGCAGCTGTTTCCATTGATCATTACATACAACAAAATACAATCTATCCAAATACTCTACAGGTTCTTCCTTTAAGATTTCACATTGCACACCAAAACGTTCCAATTGTTTCTGTATATTCGTACAATAGAACAATGCGGATTCCGTAGAAAGAATCAAAACATGATCACCATTTTCAATCAACTGTTTATCCACAGCTACATTTTCATTAACAGCCACTTCTTCATGACGAAAAGAGCGAATCTTATCCATCATGTTCTGTAATGGAAGTGTCATTTTCCAGAACTTTGATTCGCTCATTTCCATATAAGCATTTTTAGTCAGTTGATTTTCAATTGTTTTATCTTCAAGTTTTTTTGAAAGATCTTCCACTTGTTTCTTTAATGCAAGAATCTGTTCATCTTTACTTTCAATACTTTTTCTTTGTTGATCAATCAACCACTCATTTTGACTTATTTTCTCACGCATTAATATACCAAATTATTTTTTAAATAAATGTTTAATTGCACTAGGGAACTTCATTACCGCATGACCAAACTTAAATGAATTACTATTCTGAATTTCATAAATTTCTCTATTCAAGTCATTGATATACTGTTCTCTATTCTTGTATTCATTTAGAATTGTCTGAAGCTGATTCCAGCGATAGTCATCAAAATATGCTTTATCAAGACAATTTTCATACTCAGCCTTCAAGTAGTCTAAAGCCATCTGATCTTTAAATACTTGTTTAAATTCAGGTGCAATTCTATCCAAATTCCACATATATGAATCTAGTTTTAATACCTGTAGAATCTTTGAATATCTATCCTTCTTATTCTTATCTTTATTCAAGAAAGACTGTATACTCTGGAATTCATCGCAGATACTAAAAATCTTACCTGTTGATTTCACAGAAGAATTGTCATTATCAATTCTATAATGATGGAATGCATCTTTGATAAAATAAACTCTTTCAGCAGATACCCATACCTTAAAAGCAAACGCTGTATCCTGATAAGAAGCACCAGGTGTTTCGTTGAATACAATTCCATTTTCCTTCAAGAATTCTCTGCGATAGATAGCAGTCCAGATACAAGGACGCATATATACGATTCTTTCATTTTCTTTTGCACAAGTTACTTTATCGTATTCTTGTTCAAATAATACTTCCTGGAATGTATTTGAATTCTGCTTTGTGGAATATTCATAATAATTTGATTTCACAACATCTGCATCATTCTTCTTCGCAACATCATAAAGAACTTCAAGCATGTTATTATCAACAAAATCATCTGGTTCAAGAATAGCAATATATTCCCCTGTCGCAATCTTAATTCCAGCATTCATGGAACGACCATATCCACCATTTGGCTTATCAATGATCTTGATACGCTTATCGTTATATGCATATCTCTGCATAATTTCAAGAGAATCATCCTTAGAACCATCATTTACACAAATGATTTCAATATTTTTTAAAGTTTGCTGTAAAATTCCACCTAAACTTTCTTTCAAAAAATCTGATGCATTATAAATAGGCATCACAACAGATACTGCTGGTGTATTAGTCATTCTTTCCTCCATTCATTTTATCTTTAATTAATTTTGGCAAATACATAATCGCATTACCGATTTTCCATGTCGTACTCGCATAGATTTCATCAATCACCTGTTGAGAATCACTCACATGGACGATAGGATTTGCTGTCTGTTTTGACTTCTTCAACAGACTTTCATAAATCTGATATTCAATACGATTGTTTCCATCATAAAGAAGCTTATTGATTTCTTCTAAGATACTTCTCAATTCTCCTGCATTTTCATTTGGCAGATAACGTACGATTTCTTCTGCAAAGTCATTATTCATTCTAAAGATTTCCAATGCCTTTAACTGATCATATCCCTTTTTCTCAGACAGTTCTATGATCTGATACATTCCCTTCAACAAATCACACACTTTCGCTAAAGAAAGCGTTGCAGACTTATAACCTGTACGATATGCATATGTATCACGATTCATACCATAGAAATATTCTGCCTTGTCCATAACATTCACAAAGAATACAGGATCTTCATAGAAAGAAGTATCAGGAATTGTCAGATTATTTTTCACAATAAACTCTCTATTATAAATAAATCTAACCCATCCATAATCAAACTGATAATCCTTATATGACATCAATCCATTCTTTTCAAAAGAATATTTACTCTGATGACCAAGCCAGTTTTTATTCACAACACCATTTGCACAATGTTCAACCAATCTGCCACCACAGATCATAACATTCTGATCCTTGGCAGTACGATATAAATCTTCCAACACTCTTTCATCAGGAATCCAATCATCAGGATCCAGGAAATACAGATATTCACCTGTAGCTTTAGAAACAGCTGTATTTCTAGAATACGCAACACCATGATTGGATTGAGAGATCACCTTAATTCTCTGATCTTTCCAAGAATACTCTTCCAGAATCAATTGTGTATAGTCAGTAGAACCATCATTCACACAAATAATTTCAATATCTCTCAATGTCTGTTTGATAACACTATCCAATGCTTCTCTCAAATATGCTTCCATATTGTAAATTGGAATAATGACAGATACCTTAGGCATAGATCCATTTTTCATGAAACCAACAGTTTTAATCTGTGGATAATTGTAAACCTTAGATAACAATGTCTCTTTTTCTTTTCTTCTCAATGCACAATAATTAGCAAATTCTTCATAATTATCAATACAAGGTTTCGCAGCAAAATCATCAAGCACCTTCATATTTGCATCATCAATATCAACTACATAATTCGAACGATACAACTTATGAATCGATTTCAATTTATTCTCATAATAATCATCATAAGAAACACTCAATACAGGAACTGCACTCGATAAAGAAAAGACAGCTTCATGGAATCTACTACCAATATTAAATTTAGCATTCGCACATAAATGTTTCGCATTTTCAACATTTCCATCAATAAACAAAGGAATATATTCAATATGTTCTTGCAGTTCTTCAGGAATATTCACATCATTCCACAATTCAATATCCCCTTCACTAAAGCCAAGAACCTTCACACTCTTAAAATCATTTTTCTCAATGTGCTCCACACAAAATGGACAAATCACATTTTGCAGCAAATCAACAACTTTTCCTCTATTATTTCTCCAAGGATGAAATGCCAAAGAAATATAAGAAGACTTCTGATCATTAGGAAATGGATCTTCTAAATACAAAGCATCATCGATTGTAGTAACAAAATGATCAGTATTCTTAAAATTCGCACATTCATAAGAACGATCTCTAAAATCAACAAATTCAGCACCATCAAAAGCCTCTTGCAGTAAGTCTTTATATTTTTCTGAATATGGGAAAATACTAATACCAGTAAAGCAATATTTTACTCTATATTTCTTTGCCAGTTTTGTAGCTAAGTAAACTTCAAACAACATATCTGGCCATAAAGAGTTAATATATCCACCACCAATAAAATGAAATACTTCAATTTCAGAAAAGATATGATGCAAAGCAGAATAAGCCAAATGATAACCATTCTTCTGATCACTATACTCAACCAATTCATCCTGCTTCTGCTTCATCACTTCAATATCATACCCACATTCTTTTGTAAATTGATGCAGATAATCCACCGCAATAATCTGTTCACTTCCCTGTGAACAGAACATTGAAGTATATGAGGCATCTTTTGTAAAAACATAGATTTTACAATTATCACCATATTGCTTTTCAAGTTTTTTAATGTTTGCTAATAAAACAGCTTCATCACCAATATTTGGGTTCCCCAAAGAACCCATCAACGCAATTCTTTTAAATGTAGTCATACAATTTCCTTTTCATTAAAGCAATTATATTATATTCAATATTAACAAATATTCCAATTATTGAAAAAAGACCTAAAACAAAAAATCAGGATACATCTCTTCATCTTCTAAAGAAGCAGATATCCTGATTCTTTTTCATATATTAACCAACCATTCTTCTTAGGAATGCTGCCATGTCACATCTAGCTACATTATTAAGTGGTCTGAATGTTGTTGTGCCATCTGCTTCACTCCATCCTTTGGATACTCCAGAATGTGCCAGCCATAGTACTTCTTCTGCATGTGGACTGCCTGCATCTATATCTGCAAATGTCCAGTCTTCTTCACCTGGCTGCCATGTTGAAGCATCAGAAATATTTGACTTCGCTGCGAGTCTTTGTAAGAAAGCTGCCATGTCACATCTAGCAACTGTTACTAATGGTCTAAATTCCTTCTTTCCATTTCCAGCATCCCATCCTTCAGATATACCTGTATGTGCCAGCCACAGCACATCTTCTGCATGTGGACTATTCTTGTCAATATCTGTAAATGTATTCCAGTCTTCTTCACCTGGTTTCCATGTTGCAGCATCCAGCCAGTTGTTGCTTACTGCCAGTCTTCTGATAAATGCCGCCATGTCACATCTCGCTACATCAACGTATGGTCTGAATTCCTTCTGTCCATTTCCAATATCCCATCCAGCAGTTACCTTGTTTGTTGCGAGCCACAGAATATCGTCATAGTGATCTGTAGTTTCATTCACATCTACAAAGCTGAGTCTAGGAATTACAGTCACATCAATCTTAGCATCACATCTAGAACAGTGATGAGACTTGCTCCCATCTTCATAGTATGTAGCTTCCTTGTCTATTGTCCATTCTTTAGAATAGTCATGTCCTACAGCATTCAATGCATTCTGCGCTTCTTCAAACCTTGCTTCTGTGAAATCAACCTTTGTTTGCGCTGCATTGGCAATTGCCTGCTTTGCATCAAGATCAGCCTGAGCATCAGCGAGCTTTCTGTCAGCAGCTTCCTTGGCTGTGGCAGCGTCTGCTACTGCCTTGTCAGCAGCTTCCTTGTTTGCTTCAGCTTCGCTGTAGAGATCTGTCTTTTCACCGAAAGCCTTCTTTGCATCTTCAAGAGCCTTGTCAGCCTTTGCTGCTTCAGCCTTTGCATCTTCAAGGGCCTTCTTGGCTTCTACTGCACCTGCACTGAGTTCATCAAGTGAGGACTGTGCCTTTTCAAGATTTGCTTCAGCTTCGTTGATCTTTGCCTGAGCGTCAGCTACAGCCTGCTTCTTTTCTTCTAGCTTGCTCTTTGCATCTGTAACGGCCTGATCAGCAGCCTTCTTTGCGTCTTCTGCTGCACTTACTGCAGCCTGTTCAGCATCAGTGTTTACTGCGTCACGGTCAGCCTGTGCCTGTTCTGTTGCGTTCTTGGCTGCGTTGAGTCTTTCAGCAGCTACAGTTGCATTATCCTTTGCACTGTTGAGATCTTCTGTCTTTGCCTTGACATCCTGTTCAGCCTGCTGAACTGCAGCAACTGCCTTTCCAAGTTCTTCAGCTGTTGTATCTGTGTTTGCCTTGGCTGCATCGAGAGCTGCCTGTGCTGCATTGAGCTTGGCGAGAAGAGAATCCAGGTTTGCCTTGTAGCCGAGAACCATATTTCTGTATTCTTCGACTGTGTATGCTGTTTCATAATCTCTGATTACAGAACTGAAACTTTGCTCATGAGTTGAAACTTCATCATATTGACTCTGATCAGATACCGCAAATCCAGTGATAACATATGAAGAATTCACAACATTGAGATAGTGTCCTGTCTGAATCCAGTCAGGATCTTTTGGAATATTGCAGGCTTCATATACCTGAGCTGCCTTTTCCGGATCGCTCTTGGCTTCATTGACAGTCCATCCCTTTGCCTTCAAGAATTCATAGATAGACTTTTCAGATTCATACCATCCTTCATATGGATCCTGTCTGAATTCATAACCTTCTTCATTTGGGGTAGTAGTACCATAACCCCAGGAAAGGTTTTCACCGCCAGAATATCTTCTTTTGCCATCCTCTGAAACATAAGGAGTTCTCCAGTGATCACCACCTACGGCGGCATGGTTGCAGTTGGCTTGAGAATAGGCCATAGCCATTGTTGTTACCTTGAGTTCAGGAAGACCTTCTGCAACACGGAGTTTGTTGCATTCTTCAAGATAGTCAAGAGCCTTGAGGAAGTTTTCAAGTGTGGTTGCATCGCCTTGTTCACCAATTTCAGTCTTTCCCCAGTCCTCAGAAATCTTATTGTAGTATTCAATCATCTTGACAGCTTCATTACCTTCATCTGTACCAAGTGACTTGTAGAAACCAATAGCAGAATTTGCTTCCTTTGTGACTGAAGCATCGTAAGCAGCCTTTGCTTCATCGTAAGCCTTCTGAGCTTCATCCTGAGCAGTCTTGGCATCATTGTGTGCCTTTTCAGCATTTGCTTTCACAGATTCAGCGTCTGCCTTTGCCTGATTTGCCTTGTCGAGAGCAGCCTGAGCAGCTGTTACTGCATCGTTGGCTGTATCTGAACCGGCTTGAGCCTGTGACTGGTTTGCCTTTGCTTCATCAAGCTTTGCCTGTGCTGCATCAACGTTCTTCTGAGCGTTTGTGAGAGCTGAGTTTGCCTTTTTGAGGTCGTTTTCCTTGGCTGTTACGTCCTTTTCAGCATCTGTCACAGCTGTTTCTGCGTTTGCCTTGTCAGTTTCAGCAGTCTTCTTTTCTTCCTTGGCTGTGTCGAGTTCAGTCTTTGCATTGTCCACTGCTTCCTGTCTCTTCTGCCATTCAGGATTTGTCTTGTCCTGAGTTGCATCATAGGCATTCTGCTTTTCGCTCACATTTGCATCAGCAGCGTCCTTGGCTGTCTGAGCATTTGAAACATTTGTCTGTGCTTCATTCTTTGCATTTTCAGCATCTGTAAGCTTGTTCTGAGCATCAGCTGCTGTGCCGTTTGCGGAGTCCAGTGCTGTCTGTGCATTCTGAACACCATTTGTTGCATCTGTGACATTTGTTTCAGCGTCTGCCTTGTCAGTTTCTGCATTCTTTAATTCTTTTTTTGCATTTTCAAATTCTGTCTTTGCATTATCAAATGTTTTTTTCTTAGCTTCATATTCAGGATTTTTTGTACATATTTCACTTGATGCTGTTTCAGCTTTATTTGAATCTGTAGAATTATTTTTGGCATTTACTGGTTCAGTAAATGATACAAAAAGTCCTAAAGAAAGAACTAAAGTCAGTAATTTCTTTTCTTTCATAAATCATTATTCCTTTCATTATTAACCCTCCTTAAAATAATAATCACTATTCATGCATTTGCAAATTACAAAACAAAGAAAATTCAGAAGTCATATTTTCAATATGACTTCTGAAAAAAAATTTTTTATTGAGAAAAGCCGCACTAAAAGTACTTCGTATCAAGCAGAAAGTACAAAAATACGCACATTTTCATATAAAAAGACAATATTCCTGAGAAAACAGAAAATATTGTCTTGAAACTTTTTAACCAACGAGTCTTCTTAAGAACGCAGCCATATCACATCTAGCTACCGCAATGTATGGCCTGAATGTTGTTGTACCATTTCCTTCATCCCATCCCTTGGATACGCCTGAATGTGCTAGCCACAGTACTTCTTTTGCATGTGGACTGTCTGCATCTATATCTGCAAATGTCCAGTCTGCTTCACTTGGCTGCCATGTTGCTGCATCAGATAATCCCTGCTTGCTTGCTAGTCTTTGCAGGAATGCTGCCATGTCACATCTGGCAACTGTTTCCAGTGGTCTGAATTCCTTCTGTCCATTTTCTACATCCCATCCCTGTGAGATTTCAGCATGTGCAAGCCATAATACATCTTCAGCATGTGGACTGTCTGCATCTATATCTGTAAATGTATTCCAGTCTTCTTCACCTGGTTTCCATGTTGCTGCATCAAGCCAGTTGTTGCTTACTGCAAGTCTTCTAATGAATGCCGCCATATCACATCTCGCTACATCAACGTATGGTCTGAATTCCTTCTGTCCATTTCCAATATCCCATCCAGCAGTTACCTTGTTTGTTGCAAGCCACAGAATATCATCATAGTGATCTGTAGCTTCGTTTACATCAACAAAGCTGAGTCTAGGAATTACAGTCACATCAGTAATGTCATCACATCTAGAACAGTGATGAGACTTGCTTCCATCTTCATAGTATGTAGCTTCCTTGTCAACTGTCCAATCTTCTGCATAGTCATGTCCTAATGCAGGGAGTGTTTCTTGTTTTGTTTCCCCACAGTTTTCACATGTATAAACTTTTGAACCATCTTCTGTACATGTTGGTTCCTTAACAATTGTTTCCTTCCATACATGACCAACAGCATTCAATGCATTCTGTGCAATTACATAATTACTCTCTGCATTTTCAAGCTTTGTTTGAGCTTCCGCTGCGATACTTTCTTTTGCTGCAAATTCATTCTTCTTTTCTTCAAGAACTTTGTCAGCTGCTAATTTTTCACTTTCCGCAGTACTTACAGCCTTTTGTTCAGCATCTGTATTCAATGTATTACAATCTTTCTGTGCTTCTTTTTTCTCTTTTTCAGCCTTGCTCAAATCTACTTTTGTTGTTTCAATTTTATCTGTTGTTTCTTCAATCTCTGTTGTCTTTGCATCAAATTCACTTTGTGCATTTTTCAATTCAGTATCAAACTTTTCAAGATCTTTCGCTGTTACATCTGCTTTCTGTTTTGCTTCATCGTAAGCTTCTTGTGCTTTTACTACTTCAGCTTGTGTTTCTTCATCAGTTTTATTTACGATTTCCGGTTTCGTTTCAGTTTTTGGCTTCTCAACTATTTCTGGCTGAGAAAGATCTGTATCATCTGTAAGTTCAACAAATTGAGCACCACAAGCTGTTGCTGCAGCTTCAGCCGTTGAACCCTTTGGAGCAATGATAGTATCCTCAGATTTAAATAACTGAGACTTTGCATTCAAAGCTTCTGAATCAAACTCTGTATTCATCGATTTGAAGATAAATGTAGATTTATATGCATGATTAAATAATGCATATTTATCAACATATTTAAGTGTCGATGGGAATATGATTTTCTTAACTGATGTATTATAAATTGCACCTTGTTCAAGTGTTTCAACGCCTTCATCAAAAATAATCTGTTGTGTTTGTGAATTCCAGCCATAAATTCCATATTCTTTTATTGTTTTTACTGTAGATGGAACTTCAAGAACTGTTGTTTTTGGATTTGCGTGGTAGAGTTCTGTTCCATCTTTACTGAGAATATCACCATGATCATTCGTCATAAATGTTTTATTATTTTTATCAACGATCCAGTCAGCAGAATTTGCAGATCCAGTAAAGTTTGAAGAAGTAATTTTACTTACAGTAGATGGAATTGTAATTGTATTCGGTTTTTCAATCCCATAAAAAGCACTAAACACTCCATTACTATTACTAATTTCACCAATAGTAACAACACCTTCAGGCACAACTACTTCTGTAATATCTGGCGCATTTACTCTATTTAAAGTCTTTGTTGAAGATGATATGTCATATACAGAAAGTTCATATACAGAAAACGGTCTCTTGCCATCAGAATCGTACTGTGCATAACCAGCTTCACATTCATAATATTTACCATCTGAAGACTTTATAATTGCATTCCTATGTCCACTTCCTGAACCACCTTCATATCTTGCATCATGAGTCCATGCTTCAAAACCAATTTGATTTGCAAGCCTTTTAATTGCATCAGTTGAAGCCCAGCAATCACCGCCACCATTTTGATACATACTATATGCGCTTGAATAATGCGCATCATATTTATAGTTTTCAGCAATATACTTTGTGATGGCTGTAATCTTTTCTTTATCGCTCATTCCATCAAGATTTAACGATGCAATAATTTCTTCATTTTTCTGATAAACAGTTTGATAAATATACTCACTCTTATAGTCTCTAATATCTACGATATATTGCTTAGCACCGCCTTCCCATTCAGCAACAATATAATATGTACCTTCAACTGTTGAAATTTCTACAGTTACATTACTCATATCATCTGGCTTTTGCGTAGTCCCCCACGAAAAACCACCATTGTTTATCCAATACCATGTTTGAAGAATTGGAGTAATGATGCCTGTATTTCTAATTTGCGAAGCATAATTATCATATGTCTCAGATGTATCTCCTTTATTTTCATAAACTTTATACGTTACTTGCTTATCTTGTGCTTCTGCCGGTTTAAGATCAAGTGACTGGTTAACATCAGAAATAAATGGATACAAACTTTCATCAGTTCCATATACAACCTTATAGTAAACACTAGCATTATCTAATGCTTTTTGCGCATCTTCTAAAACTTTTTGCGCTTCATCATCAGCTTTTTTAGCTTCTGCTTGTACTTCTTCTGCCTCTGTCTTTTTCTTTTCAGCTTCTTCAAGTTCTTCTTTTAAACTTACTAATTTCGTATTTAAAGCTTCTAATTCAGTCTTTGCTGTTTCTTGTTTTTCTGTTGCCTCTTCTAGTCTTTGCTTAGCATCATCAACTTTCTTTTGTGCTTCCTCAAGGTTTAGTTGTGCTTTGCTTAATGCATCAGCTTTCTTTTGTGCATCACTTTCTGCTTCAATGAATGCGGACTGTGCTTTTGCTTTTTCCCCATCAGCAGTTGTTTTTTCATTTTGAGCTAATTCAACTTCAGCTTTCGCATCTTCAAATGCTTTCTTTTTAGATGCATATTCAGGATTTTTGGTACAAGTATCATCTGAAGTTTGTGTGTCACGCTTTGCCTGTTCTGTTTCAGCATTATTAGAGTCATTTTCTGCTTTTACAGGTTGAACAGATGGCACAAGCAAACCTAATGATAAAATCGCCGCAAATAACTTTTTTGTTTCCATAGACTATTCATTCCTTTCATCAATAAAACCCTATTTTCAATTATATTTTTACCCCACGAGTCTTCTTAAGAACGCTGCCATATCACATCTAGCTACCGCAATGTATGGTCTAAATGTTTTTGTGCCATTCCCTTCATCCCATCCTTTGGATATGCCAGAATGTGCTAGCCACAGTACTTCTTTTGCATGTGGACTATCTGCATTTATATCTGCAAATGTCCTGTCTGCTTCACTTGGCTGCCATGTTGAAGCATCAGAAATATTTGACTTCGCTGCGAGTCTTTGCAGGAACGCTGCCATATCACATCTTGCTACAGTTTTCAGTGGTCTGAATTCCTTCTTTCCATTTCCAACATCCCATCCTTCAGATATACCTGTATGTGCTAGCCACAGCACATCTTCAGCATGTGCTGTTGATTCATCAATATCTGTAAATGTATTCCAGTCTACTTCACTTGGCTTCCAAGTAGCAGCATCCAGCCAGTTGTTGCTTACCGCAAGTCTTCTAATGAATGCAGCCATATCACATCTCGCTACATCAACGTATGGTCTGAATGTCTTTGTTCCATCATTTTCTGTCCAACCCTTAGATATCTCTGTATCAGCCGTCCACAGTATTTCATATGCATGAGGTGTATCTTCAAATACATCTGAAAAAACACCAATTGGTTTTTTTACTTCCTCAGGTTTCTGTGTTTCTCCTGGTTTTTCAACTTCTTCAGAAACACATTTTTCACATGGCTTTCTACCCATTGCTTTTGCATCACGTAAAGTAACACTTCTAGGATTTTTCATTCCAGAACAGATACTAGAATAGTGATATTTACTCCCCTTTTTAGAAATATATACAATTCTATTTTCATCCTCTGCATTAACATGAACCATTCCCATAGGTGTAGAAAAAAGCGCAATTACCATTGCAATAACAATTAAAATTTTCTTTTTCATAAAATCATTCCTTTAAACTCTAAAAAACAAAGGATTGGTATGTCATACAGGCACACCAACCCCATCTATTTATTAATAAAAATTATCAAATGTTCTATGCAAGAATGCTGCCATATCACATCTAACAACGGAATTATATGGTCTAAATGATCCATCTGGATATCCAGTTGTAATATTCATTGCAGCAATGCACTGAATGTCAAAATAATGATCTGTTGTAGAATCTACATCAGTAAATTTTATGCTTGGCATATCAGAAGCAGAATTGACTAATACATTATTAATATTTTCCTGGATGTCTGCATCATACTGGATTTTGTTATAGATTCGATTCAGGAATGCTGCCATATCACAACGAGTGATATTTGCATAAGGCTTAAATGAACCATCTTTAAAACCAAAAGTAATCTTTGTATGTGCCAGCCAGAGAATATCTTCTGCATGATCTGTTCCCTTAGATACATCAGAGAATCTATTCCAGTCTTCTTCACTTGGTGTCCATGTAGCCGCATCAGTCTTGCCAGAAGCAGCTGCAAATCTTCTCAAGAATGCTGCCATATCACAACGAGTAATTTCACTATATGGTCTATATGTACCATCAGGGAATCCCTTTGTAATACCTTTTTCTACTAACCAGTCAATATCTTCCTTATGGTCTGTTTTTTCATTTACATCTGTAAGTGTAGTCGTTGTACTGCCACTTTCATCTGAAATATTCAGTTTCAATGTAATACCTTCCATAATTTCATATGTGAAAGTACCAGTTTTTATAGGTGTTGTTGCATAGTATTCCCATCCATATAAAGTAGTTCCAGATTTTCCATTCTTTGATAAAACACTTTCGTCTTCATCAATAGAAAATAATCCACTATCTTTAAAATGCTGAAGTCTGTTTTTTCCTGCTCCATCTGCTAATGTTCCCCACCAGTTAAATGAAATAGGTTATTTAATTCCTAGTCTCAAATTATATTCATATACATTTTCATCTGTACCTTCTACACGAGGAATTGCCTGTAAACCATTGCCTTCATCCGTCCATGCTTTTAATGCCATAAATTCTGCTGGTGCATCTGGATCATGTTTTTCAAGCTCAGTGAAACCTGAATCTGTTGATCCTTCACCCTCTGCACTAATTGGAGTAATCATCCCAAAAATACAGAATAATGAAAGACATAACGCAAAAAACTTATTTAACTTTTTCATGATTGCCTCCCTATGTTCTATAAGTTCTATATAAATAATTTTAGTTTTGAGATTTTCCGTGTTCAAGAGAAATTTTGAATTTGCATTAACAATCAACAATAATTTTGTGAAAGAAAAAATGAAAACTGAAAGCGTTTTCTAAAGCTTGCTTTCATTACCTGGCTCTTTGTGAATCCTTCTTAAATCCAAACAATTTTTCACTCATTATCAAACACAGAAAAAGCATGTATTCAGGTCATATTCCATACCATTGATACATGCTATTTACTTGTTATTATTTTAAATTGTCTAAACGATGCAGGAATGCTGCCATATCACATCTTGCCACATTTGTGAGTGGTCTGAATGTCTTTGTTCCATTACTTTCATCCCAGCCTTTTGATACTTCTGAATGTGCAAGCCATAGTACATCTTCTGCATGCGGACTGTCTGCATCTATATCTGCAAATGTCCAATCTGCTTCGCTTGGTTTCCATGTTGCTGCATCTGATACTCCAGCCTTCGATGCTAGTCTATGCAGGAATGCTGCCATATCACATCTAGCTACGATTGCAAGAGGTCTGAATTCCTTCTGTCCGTTTCCTACATCCCAGCCCTGTGAGATCTCTGCATGTGCAAGCCACAGTACATCTTCCGCATGTGGACTATATTCATCCACATCTGTAAAAATCGCCCAGTCATATCCATATGGTTTCCATG
>JABLTL010121743.1_pt1 | contig 106179 bp, 100 predicted proteins | sample 7160151 | NCBI WGS metagenome assembly JABLTL01 (sample SAMN14651223, study PRJNA627086) | human gut metagenome | isolation source: feces | host: Homo sapiens | reverse complement strand
TTTGTGATATGGACGGCGTTATTTACCACGGGAACCGTATTCTCCCCGGGCGGGCACCGTTAAAATTTTGTTTTTAATTGTTGTTTTGGCCGTAATTTTCAGCCGGCCAGCCCAATCTCCGTCGGTTCAATCGATTTTGGCCTAATGCGCCGCGCCAATAATGCTGCTTAAACTGGTAATGCCGTATTTTTGCATCACCTCCGGCAGGGCCTCAATAATGTTTTTGCAGGTAAACGGTTCGGTTAAATTCGCCGCGCCAACCCCAACGGCCGTGGCGCCGGCTAATAAATATTCCAGCACATCCTCGGCGGTTTGAATTCCGCCAATGCCAACCAGCGGCAGCTTTACCGCCTCAAAGCAATCGTAAACCATTTTTAGCGCAATGGGCTTAATGCCCGGGCCGCAGTACCCGCCGGATTTTCTTGCCAGCACCGGTTTTTTGGTTTTTAAATCAATTTTCATGCCGTGGGGCGCGTTAATTAGGCTCAGCCCGTCGGCCCCGCCGCTTTCGCACGCCTTGGCAATTTCGGTAATGTCCCGCACATTGGGCGAAAGCTTAACAATAACCGGTTTTTTGGCAACGCCTTTTACCGCGCGGGTCACCGCTTCGGCGGCTTTGGGGTCCTCGCCCAGGGCGGCACCGCCGTCTACATTCGGGCAGGAAACATTTAACTCAAACCAGCCAATTTGCTCCTCGCCGTTTAGGCGCTGGACAGCCTCGGTGTAATCCTCAATGCAAAAGCCGGCAATGTTGGCCAAAACCTTTTTGTGGTAAAGGTACTTTAACAGGGGCAGCTCGTCTTTCATAACGCCCTCTACCCCCGGGTTTTGCAGCCCAATAGAAATTAACATACCGCACTCGCACTCGGCAATTCTGGGCTGCGGGTTGCCAAAGCGGGGCTGCAGCGTTGTGCCCTTAAAGCTTAACGAGCCTAAGCAGTTTAAATCGTAAAACATCGAAAATTCCCGCCCGTAGCCAAAGCTGCCGCTGGCGGCAATTACCGGGTTTTCAAGCGTGGTTCCGCAAAGGGTTACCGCTGTGTTTACCATAAAACCTCCTCCTTTGTTAAAACCGGGCCCTCTAAGCAAATGCGCTTGGGGCCATTTTTGGTTTGTACGGTGCAGCCGCGGCAGGCGCCAAAGCCGCAGCCCATGCGTGCCTCAAAGCTTAGCTGCCCCGGGGTGCTGGCCTGCTCGCTAACCGCTTTTAACATGGGCAGCGGCCCGCAGGCGTAAAGGTAGGTGTAGCTTAAATTTTGCAGCGCGGCGGTTACAAAGCCCTTTTGGCCGTAGCTGCCGTCGGCCGTTGTAACGGTTACCGGCACCCCTAAGGCTAAAAATTCTTTTTCTAAAAAAACCTCGCTTGCGGTGTTAAAGCCTAAAACAACCTGCGGGGCCGCCCCTTGCCGCAGCAGTGCCCGGCAAAGGCCAAGCAAAGGTGGAGCGCCAACGCCGCCGCCAACCAGCACCGGGCGTTCGCCGGCCGGCGCCGGGTTAAAGCCGTTGCCTAAGGCAAATAAAACATCCAGGCTTTCGCCCGGCAGCGCGTGGCTTAGCTTTTCGGTTCCGGCACCAACGGTTTTGTAAATAATGGTTAACGAGCGGTCATCCCAATTGCTAATAGAAATGGGCCGCCGCAGGTAAAAGCCTTTAATTTTAAGGTTTACAAACTGCCCCGGCGCGGCAATGGGGGCGGTGTCGCCCAATAGTCGCATACAAAACACCTTGGGGGCCAAGGGGCGGTTTTCGGCAATTTTAAAAAGCTGTTGTTTCATAGCTGCTCCTTTCAACGGTTTATTTACTATTATTTGTAGCTTACTTCTTATTATAATTGTATTATAGCAAATTAACCGGGCAATTGCAAGGGCTACGGTTGTTTTTAAGGGGCAGAAATAATGAAACATTATACTGCGCCTGAGGTTGAAATTAGGCCCGCTACCGTTTCGGTTATTATGAGCAGTAACAACACGGATATGGATATGGCAGACGATTTTTAACTGCCACGAATACGCTTTTGACGGGAGTTTACGGGAGATGCTCCTTTTGCGGGCGGGTAACCGCCCGCAGGGAGTAATACAGGTTGCGGTTTTTGAACAGGTTCCGCAACCAAAAGGGAAAGCATGGGGCAAGCTTAGGCTTGCTCCGTGCTCTTTCCTATTATTTAATTATAAGTGTTTTTACTTGCAGGGTAAAATTTCTCCGGCGTTTGCAAGCACAATATCAGGTTTGTCTTTAGAGTTATTAAGTATTTCTGGAGTTGTTTCCCCACTCATAACAAGCACAGAGAGTACGCCTGCGTTTAGCCCGCTTTTAATATCGGTGTAAATTCTGTCACCTATAACGGCGGTTTCTTGCGGAGTACATTCCCCCTTTTTCATTGCGAGCTGTATCATAAGCGGCGAGGGTTTGCCTATAACAAAGGGCCTTTTGCCGGTCGCGTTGTAAATCATATCGCACATACTTCCGCAATCAGGCACGCTGCCGTATTCGGTAGGACAAACATAGTCGGGATTGGTTGCAATATAGGGCAAATCCTTAGCGCAAAGCATTCTCGATACATCGTCAAGTTTTTTAAAGGTGAGTTCGGTATCAAAGCCCATGACAATACATTCGGCTTTTTCGGTGTCATTGGTTATTTCAAAACCATTTTCACGAAATTCCGTTTTTAGTGATTCTGTTCCGCAAACATAAAGCCTTTTACCCGGGTGATTTTTCTTTAAATACCAAGCTGTTGCCAGTGACGAAGTAAGAAAATCATTTGTTTCGGTTTTAATGCCGAAGTGACTAAGCTTTTCTACATAAGCACTCACGCTTTTTGAGGAATTGTTGGTTAGAAAAAGGTATTTTTTTCCCGCTTTTTTTATAGCCGAAAGCAAGTCTTTTGTAAAATCAAAAAGTCGGGTGCCAATGTACAGCGTGCCGTCCAGATCAAAAAGAAAAAGCTTTATGTGGTTAAGGCAATCGGTTTTCATTTGCCTATCCTTTCAAGAAATTTTTTCGCCGCGTAATCCGCATAGCGGTCCAGCAGCCTCTTATCGCGCAAATAAAATAAAATTGTATACCTGTCACGTAAGTCTACTGCACGCTTTATAGCCTTATAAATTGTATCATAATCGGTTGTAATGTTCGGCATATTCATTTTATTGCAGAATTCTTCTATTTTATCAAAAAACGGCAAATACTTTTCAATGAGCTCTTTTAAATGCTTGTCGCTTGTTTCCACATAAAGCAAGCGGTACATATCTGCCACAATCCTTGTAGCTTCACAAACCTCAAGCCCATGAAGCTGTGGCTTTTCGCCCCCTTCAACGCTTTCAAGCTCCCACACATGGGCTATTATGTGTTCGGAGCCGGAAGCCGGGCGTGAATTTCCGGTAAACGCCATTCCGAGCCCGGTTACCAAAAAACCTTCCATGATGTTTTTTATGCAATTCGAGTTTCGCGATTTTAAATCATAGCCATTTCTTGTACATTTATTCGTGGCATCTATGACCTCATCTGCAATTTCTGTACAGTAATAATCGCCGTTATAGTCCGTGCCAGTTCCCAGTCAAGTATTCCGGTGTACTTTCCAAACATATCGCCTATGCCAGAAAGCAGCATATCAAACGGCGCTTCCTTCATAACATCAAGGTCGGCAATAATGTACTTCGGCGTGGTGCATTTAATGGTTGCCTTTGTGCCGTCAAATAGTGTAGGAGACCCCGCAGAGGCATAGCCATCCATAGAAGGGGCGGTTCCGGCTATACCGTATGGCAATCCCAAACGGTAAGACACCACTCTGCAAATATCGTTCACAACACCCGAGCCGACTGCCAAAATAAAATCGGGCTGCGGCGAATATTCAAAAATATCAGAATCGGCTTTAGGGTCTTTTAAGTGTATCAGTACATCACCAATGCTATGCGCATCCGGTAAAACCTCACCTTTTAAAATATGTTTGTGTGAGAATTTGTTGGCAGATCTCAATAGTTGTTCTGCTTTTTCTCCCAAAACGCGGTACGTATTTTCATCACATACCATGTATACATCATTGTAATTTTTCAATAATTCGGGTAGTTGGTTTATAGCGCCGCTTTCTATAATACATTTTTCAAGCGGTGCACGGTGCATACCCATTTTGCAGCTGCATTTTCTTTCTATCATCTTTTATTCCTCCGTATACTTTTTTGTAATGTTCGGAAAATCCGAATAGTTGTCAACTTTTTCAAACCCAAAATCGGAAAGATATATGGATTCATCATTTTCGCCTTCGCCGTAATCATCGCCCAAAAAAAACTTCGTTATAAGCAATACCCAGTTTGTTACAATAAGCGTTTAGCGTATAGTATTTGTTATAGGGCTTGGGAACCATATCAAAGGAAGAGGACCACCAATAAAAACGGTATATTCTGGGAAGAACTTTTTAATCTCGCCGTAAAATGCACGGCGTTTTTTCTCGCAAGCTTTTCCAGCGCGGCGCGTTTTTTAGCCAACAGAGGGGTTTTGTGCTGCGTCAGAGTTCCGTCTAAATCAAATGCAAAAGCTTTATTTTCATAGAATCATCCTTAATATCTAATTTTCATAGTGCATTAACACTGTGCTTTCGTTCATTCGTGCAACTTGTTTTCAATGAAAGCAATGCTGTTAAAAATAAATTGTGTTCTTGACGAGCACTATTATTTATGATAATATTATAACAAAAATGCGCAAACATGCAATATATGGCGCCAATAATGCGTTATAATCATAAACAACGCTCAAAATGCGCAAATATGCATAATCAAAATGCGCAATTGGGGGCAAAACATGAAACAAGAACAAATAGATAAATTACTAAAAATAATAGAGGAAAACGGTTTTACAACGGTAAAATACATAGCAAAGGCTGTATATGCTAGTGAATCTACAGTACGGCGACAGCTTACTGTGATGGAACAAATGGGACTTGTTGTGCGCAGCTACGGCGGTGCGGAGCTGAAAAAAGACAGTATCAATACCTCTATAGAACTGCGGCTGCAAAAAAATCACAAGCAAAAGGATAGAATAGCCAAAAAAGCGGCAGAGCTTATTAAAGAAAACTCTACTGTTTTTATCGATGCATCTTCAACCTGTCAGCACATGGCGCCCTACCTGGCCAATAAAAAACAGATAACAATATATACCTACAGCGCACGGCTTTGCGATATTTTAGCTGGTTTTGGGGTAAAGCGCATTTTTTGTTTTGGAGGGTTGTACAACCGCACCTCAAAGGTTTTTACCGGAGAATATGCAATTAGCATGGCACAAAAGGTTTTTTACGATTACTGTTTCTTTTCATCCAGTGGATTATTTGAAGGAACGGTTTCTGATTACAGTGAGGAAGAAACTCATATACGCCGTGTAATTCTTAATCATTCTAAAAAAAAGTATTTTTTATGCGATGGTGAAAAATTCGGTATCCGGTCGGCAAATATACTTTGTAAAGTAAGCGATTTAACCGGTGTTATTTCCGACTAAAAAATTCAACACATTTTTTGTCCTTTGCAACCTTTTTGACTGCAAGCCTAAGGGTGCTGCAAAGGCCTGTTTAAGGGTGCTGTTTTTGCGGTAAACTGCTTTCGTACATTTTTAACAAAAAACTTTTTCAAAAATAATTCATTGCTTTTTAACAAGGAATATTTTTAAATTTATTGCGTTTTGCACAATCTAAAACCACAAGGCCTTGTGGTATTGCTGCAATTTACAGGCAAAAAGAGGCAAAACGGTTTAAATTTTTGGTAGTTTGTAGTAGAAAATTAGACTTTAAATGTTGCGAAAATATGATAAAATATATTAAGTAAAGGTGTATTCTCACAAAATGCACGAAACAATTGGGTGAAATAACCAAAAATTAGCAGTCCACTTTGTGCCGGGTCGGTTACAAAGCGGCTGTTTTTGTGGTTGTTGCGCGCTGTTGGCGCGGGGCAAGCTGTCCCGCGCCGCCTTTGCCGTTTTTTGCCCCCGTTTTCGGGCGGCATATCTTAGTTGGACAGCCGTATATATTATATATAATGTATAATATTCCGTACAGGGCTGTACCTACCTGCAATTTGCGCTTGGGGCCGGTGCCCTTTGGCCGGGCGCGGCAGCGGCTTTTGGCAAAACGGGCAAGGCGCCCAAACCCGGCCGGGCTTTGCCCGCTCAACATGATCCGGAGGTAAAATGAATGAAAAGAAAACTTAGTTTAGCTTTGGCTGCCGTTATGCTGTTTACCGGCATTTCTTTTCAGGCTGCGTTCACCGTTTCTGCCGAATCGGCCGACGGTAGTAACATGATGTCTAAAATTGTTACAAACCGCAACCTGTACAGCAGCTATTGTGCCCAGCGGGAGGATTACCCGAACGCCACCGCCACCGTTACGGTAGACGCTGTGAACTACACGTCCGCCCACGGCGCGCAGGTAGAAAAGGTAAATTCCTTTGAAGGCAAAAACGGCGTTTTAAAATGGACGAACGAGGACGGAACGGTAGATTATAAAATCAACGTTCCGGCAAACGGCAAATACGCCGTTAAGTTTGTGTACTACGCCATGCCAAACCGAAACAACCCGGTTTCGCTCTCCCTTAAAATTGACGGTAAAAGCTATTTTGACGGCATGGACGAATTTGAGCTGCCCCGCCTGTACACCGATGACGGTGACCCGCGTGTGGACGGTTTAGGCAACGAGTTTGCGCCGGAGCAAAAAGAGGTTTTTCGTTTTCAGGAATACTATTTTTCGGATCAAACGGGTATGGAAAGCGAGCCTTACACCCTAAGCCTTTCGGCAGGGGAGCACACCGTAACGGTTGGCTCGGTTGCCGAGCCGGTTGCGCTGGACGCTATTTTGTTTACCCAGCCGGAAAGCTTTAAGCCGTACAAAGAGGTAAAAGCCGGCTACGCCGACTTAGACGCCGCCACCGACGGCGAGGTAATTAAATTAGAGGGGGAGGACGCCGACTACAAAAGCACCAACTCCTTAATTAGTCAGTACGACCAAACCGACCCCAGCGTTTCCTCCAAAAACGGGTCCGACCCGTACTTAACCCGCATTAACTACATTGGCAACACCAACTGGGCCAGTCCGGGCCAGCGTTTGACCTGGGAGTTTGATGTAAAAACCAGCGGTTACTACAAGCTGGCTTTCCGTTACCAGCAAAACCTGGTTTTAAACGGCACCTCCTGCCGCAAGCTGTACATAGATGGCGAAGTTCCGTTTGAAGAGGCCGCCAACATTAAATTTAACTACGGCCTAAACTGGGAAATGATGGAGTTTTGCGACAGTAAAGATAAACCCTATTATGTTTACTTAAAAGAGGGCAAGCACACCATTGCCATGGAAGTAAATTTAGGGGATATGACCTCGGCCGTAAGAGCTTTAAATAATGTAATGTACGATGTTGGTACGCTGTACCGCAAAATTGTTATGATTACCGGTGAAACGCCGGATAACAGCCGCGACTACGACCTGTACCAGCAGATCCCCAATTTTAATAAAGACCTAAAAGCCTATTCCAAAGAGCTGAAGCGCATTGCCGCCGAGCTGGAGGAGATTGCCGGAAAAGACGGTAACAGCAACTCTACCAGTATTCGCGCCATGGCGAACGTACTGGATAATATGCTGAAAAATAAATTTACGGCTCACCAGTACAAAAGCACCTACTATTCCAACTACACCAGCGTAAGCTCGCTGGTTTACACCATGATGGAAATGGGCCTAAATTTAGATTATATTCAAATTACGCCCAAGGGCCAATCGGTAACCGACCCCAAAGCCTCCTGGTTCCAAAAATTCGGTTTTTCCTTTAACCGGTTCCTGTCCTCCTTTAGCGGGGATTATGACAACATTTCCGGCGATGTTCAAACCGAAAAGACCATTACCATTTGGGCGAACTGGGGCCGTGACCAAATTCGTGTGCTCAACAACTTAATTCAGTCCTCCTTTACGCCTAAAACCAACATTGGCGTAAACCTTAAAATGTCTAACGCTTCGTACATTCAGGCAATTCTTTCCGGCAACGGGCCGGATTGCTCGCTGCACATGGCGCGCTCCGAGCCGGTAAACTTGGCGCTGCGCGGCGCAATGTACGACCTAAAGCAGTTTAGCGATTACGAAACAGTTATGCAGCGGTTTATGACCAAAGACTCCGCTGTTCCGTTCATCTTCCAAAACGGCGTGTACGCCCTGCCGGATACCATTAACTTTTACATGATGTTCTACCGTACCGATATTTTTGAGCAGTACGATTTAAAAGTTCCCACTACGTGGGATGAGTTTATTCAGGTATCCTCGGTGCTGTACCGCAATAAGCTGCAGGCCAGCCTGCCCTACACCCAAATTACAACAGCCGCCATGGTAAATGCCGGCGTTGGCTCGCTTAGCATTTACCCTAGCCTGCTTATGCAAATGGGCGGCAAGCTTTACGACGACGGCTTAACCAAAACCACCATGACCACGCCGGAGGGCATTAAAGCCTTCCAATTCTGGACAGATTTTTACACCGAGTACAAGTTCCCCGTAACGGCCGACTTCTTTAACCGGTTCCGTACCGGCACCATGCCGCTGGGTATTCAAAACTACACACTGTACATTAACCTAACCTTGGCCGCGCCCGAAATTACCAACAAGTGGAAAATGGTTCCCATTCCGGGCTTTCAGCAGGCCGACGGCACCATTAAAAATGTTCAGGCAGGCTCCGGCACCGGCTGCGGTATTTTAAAAATCTCTAAGAATAAAGCGGGCGGCTGGGAATTCTTAAAATGGTGGACCTCTGCTGATACGCAGCTGAGCTACTCCAATAACTGCGAATCTATTTTAGGTGTTGCCGGTCGTGTTGCCACCTCTAATGTAGAGGCGTTTAAAGGTATGGGCTGGGATAAAGACAGCCTAAACGCACTGCTTTCGCAATGGTCGAAGCTGCAAGAGGTGCCTGAGCTGCCCGGCAGCTACTACACCTCCCGTAGTATTGACCAAGCCTATTGGAATGTTGTAAACAACTCTGAGAATGCAAAAGATATGATCATCAAATGGTCTGATATTGCCGATCAGGAAATTGCGCGTAAGCGTGAGCAGTATCATGTACAGTAAGGATGGGTATGCAGAAAATGACTAATTCTAACATTACAGCTGACAGCATTCCCGAGCTGGGCAAAAAAAGGGACAAGGGCTTTAAGAATAACGCGCCGTATTACATTATGTTGGCGCCGTTCTTCCTGCTGTTTGCGCTTTTTACCATTTTGCCGGTTTTAAGCTCGGTCGTTCTAAGCTTTTTTGATTTCGATGCCGTATCCTTACCCCGTTTTGCCGGGCTGGATAACTATATGCGCATTTTTGTGCAGGACGATGTTTTCCCCAAGGCGTTAAGCAACACCTTAACCCTGGCAATTGTAACCGGCCCCATAGGCTTTTTGCTGGCCTTTATGCTGGCCTGGATGGTAAACGAATTTGGGCCTAAGACCCGTACCGTGCTTTCCTTCCTGTTTTATTCCCCCGCACTGGCCGGTAACGTTTACTTTATTTGGCAAATTTTATTCAGCGGTGACGCTTACGGCTACATTAACAGCACACTGCTTTCTTTGGGCTTAATTGTAGAGCCGGTGCAATGGCTGAAAAACGCCAGCTATATGCTGCCCATTATTTGCGCGGTGCAGCTGTGGATGAGCATGGGCGTTACTTTCCTTTCCAACATTTCCGGTTTGCAAAATGTAAACCCCGAGCTTTACGAGGCCGGCGCAATTGACGGCGTGCGTAACCGTTGGCATGAGCTTTGGTACATAACCATTCCGTCTATGAAAAATATTATGATGTTCGGCGTTGTCATGCAAATTCAGTCGGCCTTCTCTATTAGTGCGGTGCCGATTGCGCTGTGCGGTTACCCCAGCGTAAACTACGCGGCCGATACGATTGTTTCACTGATTACCGATGTTGGTACTTCCCGTTACGAAATGGGCTATGCTGCTGCACTTTCGGTTATCCTGTTTATCCTAATGTCCTTAACCAAGGAACTGCTGGGTAAGCTTGTAAATATGGCGGGGAGGTAAAAAAATGCAGGCTACATCAACGTTATCTAAAAAAGATCAAGCCAAAATGCAAAAGCTGCGTTTAAAGGCTTCCCGGCGCGATCAATACAAGCGCTACACCCGCACCCGCAGCGGTAATGCTATTTATACAATCATTTTGCTGCTGTTCGGCGCGTTTTCAATTCTGCCAATGATCTATTGCATCATTACTTCCTTTAAACCGCTGGATGAACTGCTTATATTCCCCCCTAAGTTTTATGTGGTAAACCCAACGGTAGAAAGCTACACCACCTTGCCCAGCCTGCTGGATAACTTGGCGGTTCCGCTTTCCCGTTACGCGTTTAACAGCGTGTTTATCAGTGTGGTTACAACCTTTTTACATGTAATTGTTGCCTCCATGGCGGCCTATGTTTTAGCCAAGACCGACATTAAAGGCAAAAAGGTTATTTTTGCGCTGGTTCAGTTCTCGCTGTTGTACAACGCCTACACGCTGGAGGTTCCGCGTTACTTAATCTACTCGGCCTTTAGAATGATCGACACCTACTGGATCTACATTTTACCGGCTATTCCGTCGTCCATGGGCGTATTCCTTATGAAGCAGTTTATGGATACCAATGTTCCAGACGCTTTGATTGAGGCGGCGCGGATTGACGGTGCCGGCACCGTTCGCACCTTTTGGCAAATTGCAATGCCAATTGTAAAGCCGGCGTGGTTAACTTTAACGCTGTTTTCTTTCCGCGATCTGTGGGCTATTCAGCCGGCCGGTACCATTTTCAGCGAGCAGCTAAAAACCCTGCCCTTTGCCGCCTCTACCGTTGCGGGCGGTGGTATTACCCGCCAGGGCTGTGCCATGGCCATTACCGTTATTATGATGATTCCGCCTATTCTGGTTTACTTAGTTTCGCAAAGCAGCGTTACCCAAACCATGAGTAGTTCCGGTATTAAATAAAGCAGGAGGAGGATTATTCAATGAAAAAAAGCTTTGCAAAAAGCAGTTTACGCCTATTTGTTTCTCTCCTGCTGGTTTTGCTAACGCTGGTTCCGGTTTGCGGAATAACAGCTTCGGCCCAGTCGCTGAATGACCCGGCGTACGACAACTATATCTACTGGTCGGCGCCCGGCGCCACCCGCCCCACCACCGCCACCCCAATGTACGAGCTGGAGCGCACCGTTACCGGTGCCACATTGGGTACCGGCCCTATTAGCGAGCCTTCGGATGTTTATGTAGACGCTGCCGGGCTGATCTACCTGGTAGACGCTGCCAACGGCCGCGTGCTGGTTATGAATCCCGATTACACCCTAAAAACTGAAATTAAGGGCCTTTCCTACAACGGCGAGGGGCTGGATTTTACCGGCGCTCAGGGTATTTTCGTAACCAAAGACCAAAAAATTTACATTGCCGATACCGAAAATGCCCGCGTTATTGTTACCAACCTGCAAAAACAGGTTACCAACATTTTAACCCTGCCTAAGGCCGATGTTATTCCCTCAACCTTCTCCTACCGGCCCAGCAAAATTGTTATTGATAGCCGCGGCTACACCTACATTGTTAGTGACGGCTCTTACTACGGCGCCCTGCTTTACATGCCGGACGGCACCTTTTCCGGGTTCTACGGTTCCAACTCTGTTACCTCGTCGGTATTAGATGTGTTTTCCCGCATTTGGGATATGCTTTTTGTAAGCGACACGAAAAAAGAAAATGCCGAAAAAACCCTGCCCTACGCTTTTACCGATATTTCTATTGATAAAGAAGATTTTATTTACACCGCCACCGGTGCGGTTTCTACCTGGGTTAGTAACGCCGGTCAGCTAAAAAAGCTTTCCCCCGGCGGAACCAACGTACTAAAAAATAAAACAGGATCCAAAGCCGTTTCTGCCGAAGGGTTCGATTTTTCCGACGGTAAAGGCACTAAAATTACAACCGCTGCCGGTTATTATGCCTGGCGTGTTGCCGATGTTCGCTCTATGGATGTAGATGCCAACGGATTTATGTACGCCGTTTGCGGCACCTACGGGCACATTTTTATTTACGACCAGGAATGCAACCAGCTTAGCGTTTTTGGCGGCGGTAACGGTGCCGGTACCCAAAAGGGCACCTTTAATCGCGCCCAGGCCCTGCAGTTAAACCCGCATAATGAGGATGTTTTGGTTGTAGACAAAATGAACGCCAACCTAACCGTATTTAAAGAAACCGAGTACGGCAAGCTGGTGAAAAAGGCACAGGCGCTTACCAATGCCGGCTCTTACGCCGAGGCCAAAGACCTTTGGAACCAGGTGCTGGCTTACGACCGTAACTCGCAACTAGCCTACCGCGGCTTAGCCAAAACCTATGTTATGGAGGAGGATTACAACGCCGCGCTGGAGTACGCTAAGTTGGGGTTTGACCAAACCACCTACGCCACTGCCTACCGCTATGTGCGTAACGACTATATCTCCCACAACTTTGTTTGGCTGTTCCTACTGCTGATTTTGGTTGTTGGCGGGTTAATTGCCTTTTTGGTTTACACCAATAAGCACAGCGTTAAGCTAATTAAAAACCAAAAGGTTTCTACCATGTTCAGTTGCCTGACCCACCCGTTTGAGGCCTGCAAGCAGGTTCGCTACTACGGGCAAGGCTCGGTACTGCTGGCCACCATTGTGCTGGTGCTGTACTTTATATCCTCCGTTTGTAACGGTATTTACAGCGGCTTTATGTACAGCATGTTAGATAAAAGCAGCTACAGTGCCACCTTTACTTTTTGCATGACCATTGGCTTTTACCTGCTTTGGACGCTTTGTAACTGGGCCATTTCAACCCTGTTTAACGGCAAGGGCCGCATAAAAGAAATTTACATTGTTTCCTGCTACTCGCTGCTGCCGCTGGTGTTCAGCAACATTTTGTTAATTATTTTAACCAATGTGGTAGTGCCGGAGGAAATTTTAATTATCTCGGTTGTAAGCATTGTGTTCCAGGCGCTGTTCTACATTATTATGTGCGTAGGTATTATGACAGTGCAGGAGTTCGGCTTCTTTAAATTCCTGCTGCTAACCGCCGCCACCTTGCTTGGAATGTTTATTTGCTTGTTTATTGCCTTTATGATATTTGTGCTGCTGCAGCAAATGTTCAGCTTTATTGGCACAATTTATAAAGAGGTCAGCTATCGATGACCGCAGATTTTGGAGGACTTAGAATGAAACACTTAAAAAGATGTATCGCTTTGATATGTGCTTTGTGTATGGTGCTGGGTCTGCTCTCCGGCTGCGGAAACGAGCAAACAACCGAAACCTACCAAAGCGCCAGCGAATACACCAACGTTGAAAGCGGCGTAGTGGCCGAAAACAGCCGCTACCGCATGAACTGGAATGCCGAACGGGCCGCCGTAACGGTTACCGATAAAGCAACCGGCGCCGTTTGGGGCACCACCCCGAACGATTACTTAAACAAAACCACCCGGGATAATATTGCCGGCAACGAGCTGATTAATTCCTCTATGGTGGTGCGGTGCCGCAAAAGCGCCCAGCAGGGTCAGCAGGAGTTTGACTACACCGTGTCAGACCAATCAATTACCCGCGACACCTACCTTTCGGAAAAAACCGAAAACGGCATTAATATTACTTATTATTTAGACGAAATTGAAGCCATTGTAACCGCAGAATATTATTTGGAGGATGACGCCTTTAAGGTAAAGGTAGACCCGGCCAAAATAAAGTCCTACGGTGAAAATTTGGTAATTGCCGTTACCCCGGCGCCCTTTATGTGCAGCACCGCCAACACCCCCGCCGGCAGTAAGGATTCTTACCTGGTGGTTCCCTCCGGCAGCGGTGCCTTAATGTACACCGACCGCCGCAGCGACGGCGTAATCCGCAACTTCTCGGCCGATTTTTACGGAGCCGATTACGCGGTAGATGTTTATGTAAAAGACCAAAACGCAAACGCTTTAACAATGCCGTTTTTTGGTGTTAAGGTGGGGGGCAATGCACTTTGCGCCGTTGTAGAGCAAGGGGCCGAAAGCAGCACCCTGCAAGGCGCGGTTGGCTCGGGCGAGCTGGGCTACAGCTATTTAGATGTACAATACAATGTAACCGCCCACAACAAAGTTTACACCACCGGCAGTTACCGTACGCAGTACGATACTGCCATCAGCAGTGAAATTAATCCGCTGATTATTGGCTACCGCTCTTTAGGTTCAAGTGACGCAAGCTATACCGGCATTGCAAAATGCTACCGCACCTACCTTACCGAAAAGCAGGGCATGACCAAATCGCAGGATAACACCCTGCTAACCACCCGCTTTGTTGGCACCGCTAAGGAGGACGACCTGTTTTTAGGCCTGCCAACCTCTAAAGCGGTTGCCCTAACCTCTTACGAAGAGGCGCAAACCATTTTAGGCGAACTTAGCAGCCTAACCGGTGGTAAGGTTGCCGCACAAATGTACGCCTACGGCAAGGGCGGCATTAACGGCACAAAGCTTGCCGGCGGCTACAGCCTAACCGGCGTGGCCGGCAGCAAAAAACAGCTAAAAAGCTTTGTAGAGTATGTAAACAGCAACTCTATTAAAACCTACTTTGATTTTAATACCGTTTTGTTTGCAAAATCTACCGCCGGCTACAAAACAAACTGGGATAGTGCCATTAACCTAAACGGCGCCCAGGCAACAGTGCGGCAGTTTAACATTTCTACCCGCGGCCGTAAAACCTCAAAAGAGGGCGGCGTTACCAGCGTCATGATCAAGCGTAACCTGTTAAGCGAGGCTACCTTAAAAACGGTAGATTTAGCCGACGATTTTGGCTTTACCGGCCTTTCGTTTAACACTTTGGGCTCTATGTGCTACGCCGATTACAGTGATGACGGCAACAGCCCGTTGCGCAACAACATGGGGCAGGATGTTGCAAACATTATTGCCGAGGTACGCAAAAACAGCAAAACCGTTATGATCGACGGTGCCCTTTCCTACGCCGCTGCCGCAGCTGATGTACTTACTAACTGCCCAACCGATTCTTCTGAGCTATTGGTGCTGGATGATACCGTGCCGCTGTACCAAATTGTGTTCCAGGGCACCAAGGCCAATAGCGTTTCGCCCATTAATACGGCCGTAAACCCGCGCAAGCAGTTTTTAAAGGCCATTGAAACGGGCAGTGGTTTAAGTTTTAACCTGGTTGCCAACTATAATACCGAGCTGCGTAAACAGCAGGAACCCGGGCTGCAAAGCTCGCTTTACAGTGATAATAAAGCTAAAATTGAAGGCTATGTAAAAGAGAGCGCCGATTATTTAGCCAAGGTTGCCGGGGCAAAAATTGCCGACCACCAAATGCTAAGCCAAAAAGTTACCAAAACCGTGTTTGAAAACGGCGTAACCGTTTATGTAAACTACGGCGAAACAAGTTTCACCTGTGAGGCCGGCACGGTTCAGCCGCTGGGCTTCGTCGTAAAGTAAGGAGGGGTAAAAATGAGTGAAAAGAAACAAAAGCAAGAGGAACAGCAAGCTCAAACCCCTCAATCGCTGAAAGAAATTCTAAAGGCCGAAAAAGCCGAGGAAAAGGCAAGGGCCCGCGCTAAAAAGAAACGCAAGAATGTTACCTACGATATTAACGGTAAGGTAATACCTGATTTAAATTTAAAACATAAGCGCGGCATAGAATCTAAAAAAAGCTGGTACGGATTTTTCTTCATTCTGCCGTGGATCATCGGTATGATTCTGTTCTTTATTGTGCCGCTGTTCCAATCGCTTTATTATTCATTTGGCGATGTTTCGGTAGAACCCGGGGAAATGGTAGTGGACTGGAGCGGTCTTTACAACTACAAGTACATTTTTAACGAGGACCCCAGTTTTGTCGATAACCTTACAAAATCCATTGGCGGGTTTATGGGCTCATTACCAATTGTTGTGGTAGTCAGCTTAATTTTAGCCCTGGTGCTTAACGGCAACTTTAAGGGCCGTACCGTTTTCCGCGGTATTTTCTTTATCCCGGTAATTGTAGCAACGGGCGTTGTAATGTCGCTGCTTACCAAAAGCTACGGCGGCAGCAGTGTTATTATTCAACTTTCTACCGATGTGCAGGAAAACGCCTACACCGCAGCCGGCACCGGAGGTGGTATGGACTTTACCACCCTGCTTAACGGCCTAAATTTGCCCGAGGATATTACCGCACAAATGTCCAGTTTAATTACCAACATTTTTAATACTATTTGGACCTGCGGTATTCCGGTTGTACTTTTCCTAGCCGGCTTACAGCAAATTCCGCCGCAGCTGTACGAGGCCTCCCGCGTGGAGGGCGCAACCGCTTGGGAGGAGTTTTGGAAAATCACCCTGCCAATGATCTCACAAACTCTGCTGCTGGTAATTGTGTTTACGCTCATTGAACTGATGACGCAATCGAACAACGCGGTAATGACGCAAGCCTACTCTATGATGACCGACCAGGCCGATTACGGCACCAGCGCTGCAATGCTTTGGGTGTTCTTTGCCATTATCGGCGCGTTTGTAGGGTTAATTATTCTGCTGTATTCAACGCTGTGCTTAAAGCGTTGGGAAAATTAAGGAAAGGGGATCCTGTAATGAAAAAGAAAAAGAACGATATTCCGGAACAGTACAAAGCCCCTGCCCTTAGCAAGGTCAAGCTGCGCCAAAAAGCGGGCGGTGCCGTGGTTTCAATTTTCCGGCTGGTGTTTTTAATTTCGGTTAGCTATATTATTTTATATCCGCTGTTTGCCATGGTAGCCTATTCCGTGCAATCCGGTACCGATATTTTAGATAGCAGCGTTATTTGGATTTCTAAAGCCCCAACCTTCAGCAACTTTAAAAACGCCTGGCAGGCGCTGGATTACCCAACCTCGTTTTTGCAAACCCTGCTGGTTGGCGGCGTTAGCGCGTTTATAGAAATTTTTACCTGTGCCATTACGGCCTACGGCTTTGCCCGGTTTAAGTTTAAAGGCAAAAACTTTCTGTTTGGTCTGGTGCTGTTAACCGCCATTGTGCCGGTGCAAATTCTAGTTATTCCGCTGTTTTTAAACTACCGCTACTTTGATTTTGCCGGCATTTTAACCTTAATCAGCAAAATTATTCCAATGGAGCAGCCATTTGTAGATTTAACCGATACCGGGTTTACCTTTTGGTTGCCCTCGCTGTTCTCGGTTGGCCTGCGCTCCGGTTTGTTCATCTTTATTTACCGCCAGTTCTTTATGGGCCTGCCAAAAGAGCTGGAAGAGGCCTCTTGGATCGACGGCGCCGGCCCGCTGAAAACCTTTTTCCGCATTGTGGTTCCGTCCTCCGGCACTGTGTTTTTAACCGTTACCATTTTTTCGGTAATTTGGCACTGGAACGAGTATTACGAATCGGTTATTTTCTTTAACACGGCGCAGCCGCTGTCCGTTAAATTGGCCAATGTGGCGGTAGAGCTTGCAAATATGCGCGTGGCCTCAAACTTTCAGGCACCCGGCGTTTGCGCGGCCTGCCTGCTGTTTATTCTACCAATGCTAATTATGTTCTTACTTTTACAAAAGAAATTTATACAAAGTATTGACAGAGTGGGCATTGTCGGTTAAAATATACTTGTATATGATGCATAATTCCTATGCACTTATATAAAAACAAACTATAAAAAGTATGGAGGTATCCAACATGAAAGAATTTTTTTCTTTCAAGCGTGTTACGGGCGTTGTAGCCTTAATGCTGGCAGTAGTAATGCTGTTCTCCGGCTGCGGCTCTAAAGACACGGCAAGCAACAATTCCAACCTGGGATCTGAAGATAATCAAACACAGATCACTTCCGGCGAGGAAAACCAAAGCACGGTTGACGGCAGCAAAGACTCCGCCACCAACAACAGCTCTAAAAGCTCTAACAAAAACAACAGCAAAACAAACAGCACAAAAAAAACCACCTTTGCGTCCGACCCGTATTCTGAAATTTCCAGCAGCGTAAAGTCTAAGGGCGTACACGTTTTAATGTGGCGTAAGTACACCACATTAGAGCAAAAGCTGGTAACCGGGTTCGAGAAAAAAACCGGCATTAAGGTTCGCACCACCCAAACCACCGAGAGCGAATATTCTACCAAGTTAATTTCGTTAATCGCCGGCGGTGATTCTCCGGATGTTGTTTGCATGGGTTCTACCGACTTCCCCGGCCTGGCAACCAAATCGCTGCAAACCTTAAAGGCAAATGTTTACCGTTTGGATGACAGCTGCTGGTACAAAGAGTACATGAACGCCTACAAAACCAATGGCAAGTACTTTACCGTTGCCATGAAAGGCGCTTGGGCTGTTGAAGACTGTAACTATGTTACCTACTATATGCCCAAGGTGTTAAAAGCTGCCGGCGTTAGCGAGGATCCCTGGACGCTGTACAAAAAGGGCCAATGGAACTGGGAAAAGCAACGGGAGATTGCACAAAAGGTTTCTAAAAAGGGCGGCTACATTGGTATTTCCTTCCAGAATCAAGACCTTATGATGTACAGTGCCGGTGTAGACTTTGTATCTTACGACGGCAATCAGTTTAAAAACGAGCTGGGCAACGCTTCGGCAAATTCCCTGCTTACTAAGGCCTGGCAGCAAACTGCCGCCCTGCAAAAAGACGGTATTTCCTCCGGTTGGGCATTAAACAATGTGCAGCAGGGTAAGGTTGGCCTGTTTACCGCAATTGCTTACGGTATGTACAATGCCAACACCGACGCTTGGTTTACCAACATTCCGCACACCTCGGCCGATATTAAAGCCGTACCGGTAGCCGGCCCCAAGGGCGGCACCGCCTACACCCCGCTTCGCCCCAAAACCTGGGGTACTGCCAAAAAGGCTAAGAACCCTGAAGGCGCTGCGTTCTTCCTGCGGTATTTCTTGGACATCAAAAACTGTGATATGGCTGGTTCTTTCTACAACGAGCAGTTCCGTGAGGTTTACAACAAAATTACTGCCACCGGCGCCAAGAAAATTGTAATGCGCGGTAAAGGTATTGTAGACTATGTATCCTCCGGTACCTACGACAGCAAAATTGTAAACGTGCTGTCTAACACCACCTCCGACCAGATCGCTTCTAAGCTGAACTCCTTAAAGGGTCAGGTTACTACCGGCATGAACCGTGCCAACAAAGAGCTGAAAAAGGTTAAATAATTTGCGCTGCAAATAAGCTCATAACGGCTTAAAGTAAGGGTTGCTCTGCCTTGGCGGGGCAGCCCTTAGTTTGGCCAAAGGCGGGTAAAGAGCTGTAAAGCCTTACGCCTTGTGCCTTTGCCGGCTAAAGCTGCTTTAAAATTTTTAAAAGTAAATAGGTTTTTTGTTAAATGGGAGAAATGGGGTTTGCACAACCCCTAAAACGACTTGTTAAGGGAGATAACAACCGTGAAGAAAAAATTTTGGCATTACTGCTGGCGGTTACTGTAACTGTCAGCGCCGTTTCGGCTGTGCTGCCCGGACTTTCGGCGGCAAGCAGCCCTAATTTGTTTGAAAACGGCGATTTTACAAATGTTTCGGGCAATGTACCCACGGGGTGGAAGGTTGGTACTGCCGCAGCGTTCGACATTGCGGTTGGCGCCGAAAAAACCCCCGACGGCCAAAAAGCCATCACCCTTACCCACAAGGGTAATGATGGCAGCACGGTAACGCTGGGTGGGTTTGTGTTTGCCGCGCAGCAAATGAAAACCGACAGCTACGCCCCAACCAGCAATAATGTTGCACTGGGTGGGTTTGAGCCAACCAACTTAAGTTTAAAAAATGGCAATACCGCTGCCGTTTACCGCTGTTTCGGTAAACGGCAGCCGCTTTTTAGGCTGGCACAAGGGCAAACAGCCTCGGTTATACAGGCTAAAACCAATAACGAGTGGGTGCGTAGCGGGTTTGAGGTTACACCGGACGATACCGGAAACATTTACCTGCAGCTTAGCTGCTCGGCCGGCACCTTAGATGTTGAAAGCGTAATGCTGTTTGAAAGCACCTACGCCCTGCGTTACAACGCCAACGATTACACTGTTTAAAAAAATTACGATTAGAACAATTTAAAATCTGCAACCGCACTGTACAACGGCGGCTACGGCACACCGCCTTATTTTAGGCTTAGCGATTCTGCCAGCCAGCTGGAAAAAAGCCTGTGGGCCGCTTATGAGACCCCGCAAACAGGGTAGAGCCCGATGTTGGCCCGGTAGACGAAACCGAGCGCCTAACCGCAGCTTTGTTAATGTGCAGAATAAGCTGGTAGATATTGCGCCCGCCGCCTCGGTAATTGTTTACACCTCGGTAAAAGGGTAAGCTCTTTGGGGTTAGGCTTTTAGAGTAAGCTAAAAAGGTTCAATTAAAAAGCGGCGGTAACGCCGCAAAAAGGTAAAGGGCGGCTGTTTTGCAGCCTTGCCCGAAATAAAAAAGCGCACCCGGCAACCTAATTGATAGGTTACCGGGTGTTTTTGTTGCTTTAAGTTTTGTAGAGTCGGTTAACCATGGCGCACGCAGCAAACCCGCCTAAAAAGGCAAAATAACGGCTCTTTGGCTTTGCCGTTTTTGTAAGCTCGGGTTAAGCGTTCATCTGCTTTACCTTTGCGGTAGGCTTTTTGTGCCGCAGCAGTAGGTGGTATTCGTTTTCCTGCCCGTTTTCGGCAATCAGCTTTAGGGTAATAAAATCCTCGCTGCTTTCGGGTAGGGTAAAGTGCACGGTGGGGCCCTGCAGGTTGCTGTTCGGGCCGGCCTCGGCGCTCCAGCTTAGCAGCTGCTTTTCGGTGCTGCCGGTTTTTAACACCACCGTAACGGTGCCGGTGGCCGGCTGCGGGGTGTCGTTGTGGAACCAAATGTCGGCGCTAAAGGCCTCGCCCTCTTTAAAATCGTACCGCGGCATACCGGCGGTAAACAGCACCGGGCGCAGTGCGCGCTGCACCGCGTAGTAGGCGCGCTTGGGCTTGGTGGGGTAATCTATTAAACAGTTGTTGGCGGCGTTGCTCCACGGCTCGTTGTAGCACCAGTTCAGCGCCATGGCGCAGTGCGGCCACTGACGGCGCATTTCCTCAAACGCGGCCTGGTAGCCGGTGCTTTGCAGCTCGTTCGACCAGTTTACTAAATCCTCAATGCTTTCGGGCGCGCCAAAATACTCCCGCAGTACATTTTCGCAAATCCAGGCGCCGGGGCCCCAGGCACCCAGCCCGTGGCGCAGCAGCCAGCCCTTGGTGCGCAAAACGGGGAACAGCTCGTTTTCCGGCATCATGGTTTTCAGCGTTTCAACATCGGTTAAGCCCGGCACGCCAAACTCGGTGTAGGCAACCAGGTGCGATCCGCGAATCGATTCAAAAATATCTCCGCCCATGTTGGGGTGCTTAAAGGCGTAGCAGCCGTGGCCCATGCCAATAAGCGGCGAGGTTTTAAAAAACGGCTTGCCGGGGTCTAATTCGTAGCAAAGGCGGTCTAACAACCGCAGCGGCAGCGATTGATCGTCCATGCCCGACCAGCCGTTAAACAGCTCGTTGCCGCCGCACCAAATGGCCAGGCAGGGGTGGCGCCGCAGGGTCTTGATCATAGCGGTGGCCTCCTGCTCTAAAACGGCTAAGTAATGCGGGTCGTCGGGGTAGCGGTTGCAGGCCAACATAAACTCCTGCCAAACCAAAATGCCAAGCCGGTCGCAGGCGCTGTAAAAGGCCTCTTTATTCATGCCGGCACCGCCCCAAATGCGCAGCATATTCATGTTGGCGTCCCGCACCAGCTCCAGCAGCTCCTCGTACCGCTCGGCGGTAATGTTGCCCCAAAACAGCTCGGGGTTTACCCAGTTAGAGCCTTTGGCAAAAATGCGGCGGCCGTTTAGCAAAACGGTGGTGGGGGCGTCATAGCGCGATTTTGGAAAACCGTCCGGCCCGTTGGCCCCGGTGTTGCGAACCACTTTAACCTCCCGAAACGCTAAGGTGCCGGTTACCGTGTTAACAGGGCCGGCTACGGTGTAACGGTAAAGGTACGGCTCGCCCTGCCCGTTGCACCACCAAAGCTGCGGGTTTTTAACCGTAAATTCCGGGTTGGTGCCGGTGTAAACGGTGTTGCCCTCCCTGTCCTGCAGGGTAACGGTGTAACGGTCGGTGCCGGCAATTTCAAACCGCACCTGCGCGGTTTGGTAATCGGGCGCAAGGCGCACAAACGGCTCGCAGGCGGTAATGTGCTCGGCGGCGCGGGTTTCTATGTAGGCCTCCTGCCACATGCCCGAAATCATTAATCTGGGGTTCCAGTCCCACCCGTAGCAAACCGGGGGCTTACAGCTGTGGTCGGCCTCCTGCCGGGTGCCCGCTGCGGCGCCGGGGCGCTTAGGGTGCGGGTGAATTACCACGCGCAGCGTGTCGCTGCCGGTTAAGTGCGGGGTCAGTTCCAGCTCAACCGGGCGGTACATTCCCTCGTAGCTGTAAAGCTTGGTTTGGTTTAGGTAAATGTCGTAAAGGTAATCAATACCGCCGCTGCAAAACCAAACGGTTTCACCCGGCTGCCGGTTAAAGCTCAGCGCTGTTTCGTATTCAAAGGTGCAATCCTCCAAAGGCAGGTACTGCTCTACGCGGTAGCCCTCGTTCGGGTCGCCAAAATGGTGCGCAACACCGTAATCGTATTGAATATTGCCCGGTACGGTAGCTTTAAACCAGGCCTTGTCGGCGTTTCCGGCCGCTGCGCGCCCGCGCCATTGTTGATAAAACTTCATACTTTTCCTCCAAAATCGGGGAGCTGCAGCCCGCCGGCTAAGACCTCTGGCCAAGGCGGCTAGAAGCCAAGCCAGCCGGCCAAGGCCGCCAAAAGTCAAAAGACAAAAGCAATTGGCCCTTTAAAACAAAGGCCCGGCCGGGCAGCGCACACCGTGCCAAACCCGCGCCTTTGGCCCCTTTTGCCCACCCCTAAAGGGCAAAATACGCCTTTGGGGCTAAAGCCTTGCAAAAACCGGCTGTAAAAGGGCTGCAACCCCTAAATTTACCTTTATTTTAGCACACCAACGGGGCAATTACAAGGCCTAAACAAACTGGTTATTACCAAAATGGCAGGAAAAATTGGTAGGACTTATTATTAATATGCATAATATTTTGCATAAAACTTGAAATATGCAACAAAAAACGGTTATTAAGGCAATTTCTTTAGTTATTCTAACAAAATATGCAAAAAGTTGAATAATCTGCTTGACAATCGCTTAAAACGGTTGTATAATTATGCATATCAAATGAATATTTATGAATTCGGAGGTTTTCATCATGAATAAAAAAGAAATTAAAAAGGTTGTTTTGGCTTATTCCGGCGGGTTAGATACTTCTATTATTATTCCCTGGTTAAAGGAGAACTACAATAACCCCGAAATTATTGCTGTTTCGGGCAATGTAGGGCAGGCCGACGAGCTGGAGGGGCTGGAGGAAAAAGCTTTAAAAACCGGTGCCTCTAAGCTGTATGTAGAGGATTTAACCAAAGAATTTTTAGAGGATTATGTATTCCCCTGTGTGCAGGCCGGCGCTTTGTATGAGGACTATATGTTAGGCACCGCCTTTGCCCGGCCGCCCATTGCTAAGCGGCTGGTAGAAATTGCAATTCAAGAGGGGGCCGACGCCATTTGCCATGGCTGCACCGGCAAGGGCAACGACCAGGTGCGGTTTGAAATGGCCATTAAGGCGCTGGCACCGGATATGACAATTATTGCCCCTTGGCGGGAGTGGAGCATTAAATCGCGGGAGGAGGAAATTGAATACGCCGAGGCGCACAATGTTCCGCTTAAAATTAACCGCGAAACCAATTATTCTAAGGATAAAAACATTTGGCACCTTTCGCACGAGGGGCTGGATTTAGAAGACCCGGCCAACGAGCCGCAGTACAACAAGCCCGGCTTTTTAGAAATGGGCGTTTCCCCCGAAATGGCGCCCGATAAGCCAACCTATGTTAAAATCCACTTTGAAAAGGGCGTGCCTACCGCAGTAGACGGGGTAGAGATGGACGCCGTTGCGCTGGTAACCAAGCTGAACGAGCTGGGCGGCCAAAACGGCATTGGTTTGTTAGATATTGTTGAAAACCGGCTGGTTGGCATGAAATGCAGGGGCGTGTACGAAACCCCCGGCGGCGCCATTCTTTACAAGGCGCACACCGTGCTGGAAACCCTGTGCTTAGATAAAGAAACGGCACACTACAAAGCCCTGGTGGCCCAAAAGCTGGCCGAAATGGTTTACAATGCGCAGTGGTTTACCCCCCTTACCGAGGCTATTTTGGCCTTTGTTAAAACAACCCAGCAAACCGTTACGGGCGATGTTACCCTAAAGCTGTACAAAGGCAATATGATCAACGCTTCCGTAACCTCCCCCTACTCGTTGTACGACCCCGAAATTGCTACCTTTGATGAAGACGATGTTTACAACCAGGCCGACGCTACCGGGTTTATTAACCTGTACGGCCTTTCTACCAAGGTTTACGCTAAAATGAAGGCAAAAAACAACCTAAAATAAATTAAACCAAAGCAGGTGAGCGTATTATGGCTAAAATGTGGGCCGGCAGAACCAGCGGCAACACCAACAAAATTGCCGATGATTTTAACTCCTCTATTCATTTTGACAGCCGAATGTTTCGGCAGGATATTAAAGGCAGCATGGCCCACGCAGCCATGCTGGGCGCGCAAAAAATTATTACCGAGCAGGAGGCCGGGCAGCTGATTGACGGCCTGCAGACCGTGTTAGACGATTTAGAAAGCGGCGCGCTGCCAATAGACCCCGCGTGTGAGGATATTCACATGTTTGTAGAGCAGGTTTTAACCGAGCGGCTGGGCAATGTTGGCAAAAAGCTGCACACCGCCCGCAGCCGGAACGACCAGGTTGCGCTGGACCTTAGAATGTATTTGCGGGACGAAACCGACGAAATTGTTGCCCTGGTAAAAAATCTGCTGCAGCTGCTTACCAATAAAGCCGAGCAGTACAAGGCAACCATTATGCCAGGCTACACCCACCTGCAGCGCGCACAGCCGGTAACCTTTGGGCACCACCTAATGGCCTACTCCGCAATGCTGCTGCGGGATCTGCAGCGCCTTGCCGATTGCCGCGGCAGAATAAATGTTTCGCCTATTGGTTGCTGCGCGTTGGCCGGCACCACCTACCCAACCAACCGCCAGGCCGAGGCCAAGGCGCTGGGCTTTAGCGGCATTTGCCAAAACAGCTTAGACGGCGTTTCGGACCGCGATTTTTGCGTAGAGCTGTTAAGCTGCCTTTCGGTTTTAATGATGCACCTTTCCCGCTTTTCGGAGGAAATTATTTTGTGGTGCAGTTGGGAGTTTAAATTTGTAGAGCTTTCCGACGAATTTACCACCGGCTCCTCTATTATGCCGCAAAAAAAGAACCCCGATATGGCCGAGCTGGTGCGGGGTAAAACCGGGCGTGTTTACGGCGACCTTTTAGCCACGCTAACCATGCTAAAGGGTTTGCCGCTGGCTTATAATAAGGATATGCAGGAGGATAAGGAAAGCGTTTTTGACGCCTGCGACACTGTTAAAATGTGCTTAAAGGTTTTTGCCGGAATGCTGCAGGGCCTAAAAGCGCTGCCGCAAAATATGCTGCGCGCTGCCCAAAAGGGCTTTATTAACGCCACCGATTTAGCCGATTATTTAACCAAAAAGGGGCTGCCGTTTCGCAGCGCCTACAAGCTTTCGGGCCGGCTGGTTGCCTATTGTATTGAAAACGGCAAGGTGCTGGAGGAATTAGAGCTTTCGGTTTTTAAACAGTTTAGCAGCTTGTTTGAGCAGGATGTTTACACTGCCATTAACCTTACAACCTGTGTAGAAAAGCGCACCAGCGCCGGCGGCACTTCTATTGCGTCGGTTGAAAAGCAAATTGCTTTGGTAACGGAGTACTTAAATTCATGAAAAAAGTTTTTATAGACGGCAGCGCCGGCACCACCGGCCTGCGGATCTTTGAGCGGTTGCAAACCGACAAAGAATTGGAACTGATTACATTAAACGAAAAAGACCGCAAGGATCCCGCCTGCCGCAAGCAGGCGTTGAACCTTGCGGACATTGCTATACTCTGCCTGCCGGACGACGCCGCGCGCGAGGCGGCCGGTTGGGTTTTAAACCCCAACACCGTTGTGTTAGATACCTCTACCGCGCACCGCACAGCGCCCGGTTGGGTGTACGGCTTTCCCGAGCTTTCGGCGGCTCAAAAAGCGGCCGTTTGCAGCGCCAAACGCATTGCCGTGCCGGGCTGCCACGCCAGCGGCTTTATTGCGCTAACCGCCCCGCTGGTGCAGGCCGGCCTGCTGCCTAAAACGGCGCAGCTTACCTGCTTTTCCCTAACCGGATACAGCGGCGGCGGCAAAAAAATGATTGCTGAGTACACCGCCCCGGCCCGCAGCAAGCTTTTTAAAGCGCCGCGGCAGTACGCTTTGCCGCAGCAGCACAAGCATTTGGCCGAAATGCAGGCGCAAACCGGGCTGCCCGCCCCGGCCTTTTGCCCGGTGGTTGGCGATTTTTACAGCGGCATGCAGGTAACGGTGCCGCTTTTTGCCAATCAGCTTGCCCCCGGTGTAACCCCGGCCAACATTGCCGAGGTTTACCGGCAGCAGTTTGGCGGCCCCGTGGTGCAGTACGCCGCCGAGCTGGGGGAAAACGGTTTTTTATCGGCCGCCGCACTTTCGGGGTACGACAGCATGAAAATTTCCGTTAGCGGCAACAGCAGCCGCATTTTGTTGTTAGCGTTGTACGATAATTTGGGCAAAGGGGCCTCCGGCGCCGCAATAGAGTGCCTTAATTTGGCGCTGGGCCGCCCGCCCGAGCAGGGGCTAAGGCTTTAAGCCAATTTACCGCCTGCGCCGCCGCGCGGGGAATGTAGAATAAAGGAGAATAAAATGCAACTAATAAACGGCGGCGTTTGCGCCGCAACCGGATTTACCGCCGCAGGGGTACACTGCGGGATTCGTAAGAATAAATTAAAAAAAGATCTTGCTTTAATTTACAGCCAAACGCCGGCCGCCGCTGCCGCGGTGTATACCACCAATCTGGTAAAGGGCGCGCCGCTAACCGTTACCAAGGCACATTTAGCCAACGGGGTGGCGCAGGCCGTTATTTGCAACAGCGGCAACGCCAACACCTGCAACGCCAACGGGGTGCAAATTGCCGAGCAAATGAGCCAATTAGCCGCCAACGCGTTAAATATTTTACCGCAGGATGTTATTGTGGCCTCCACCGGGGTAATTGGCCAGCCGTTGAACATTGCGCCAATTGAGCAGGGAATACCAAAGCTGGTAAACAGCCTTGGCAGCAACTCTACACAGGCGGCCGAGGGCATTATGACTACCGACACCAAGGTAAAGCAGGTGGCCGTGCAGTTTAGCGTTGGCGGGGTAACCTGCAAGCTGGGCGGCATTGCCAAGGGTTCGGGCATGATCCACCCCAACCTGGCCACCATGCTGGTGTTTATTACAACCGACTGCAGCATTAGCAGCGAAATGCTGCAAAAGGCCCTTTCTACCGATGTTGCCGAAACCTTTAATATGGTTAGCATAGATGGCGATACCTCCACCAACGATATGGTTGCGGTGCTGGCCAACGGCATGGCTAAAAACAAAACCATTACAAAACCGGGGGAGGATTACGCCGCCTTTATGCAGGCGCTGAACACCGTAACGGTACACCTGTGCCGCTTAATTGCGGCCGACGGCGAGGGCGCCACCAAGCTGTTAGAGTGTAAGGTTTGCGGCGCCAAAACCAAGCAAACTGCCAAGGCTGTTGCCAAAAGCGTTGTTTGCTCGGCGCTAACCAAGGCCGCCATGTTTGGGGCCGACGCCAACTGGGGCCGGGTGCTTTGCGCCATTGGCTACAGCGGCGAGCCGGTAGATGTAACCAAAATAAAGGTTGCGTTTGCCTCCCAAAAAGGGGAAATTACCGTTTGCCAAAACGGCGCGGGGGTAGATTTTTCCGAGGAAAAGGCTAAGCAGATCTTGCTGCAAAACGAGGTTGAAATTTTAGTAGACCTAAACAGCGGCAGCGCCGAGGCAACCGCCTGGGGCTGCGATTTAACCTACGATTATGTTAAAATAAACGGCGATAACCGCACTTAAAAAGGGGAAGGAAGCATGGATATTACAAACGCCGGGCGGGCCAAGGTGCTGGTGCAGGCGCTGCCCTATATTCAGGAGTACGCCGGTAAGGTTGTTGTAATTAAATACGGCGGCAACGCCATGGTAAACGAGGAATTAAAGGATTCCGTTATGCGGGATATTGTGCTGCTCTCCCTAATAGGGGTAAAGGTGGTGCTGGTGCATGGCGGCGGGCCCGAGATTACCGAAATGCTAAATAAAATTGGCAAAAAAAGCGAGTTTGTAAACGGCCTGCGGGTAACCGACAAAGAAACGGTAGACATTGTGCAAATGGTGCTGGCCGGCAAGGTAAATAAAAGCTTAGTAAGTTTAATAGAAAATAAGGGCGGCAGCGCCATTGGCCTTTCGGGCATGGACGGCCACTTAATTACCGCCACCGTTAAAAACCCCAAGCTGGGTTTTGTGGGCGAAATTACCGAGGTAAATGTTCGCCCTATTTTAGATGTGTTAGATAAAGGCTACATTCCCGTGGTTTCTACCGTGGGGTGCGATGCCGAGGGCAACGCCTACAACATTAACGCCGACACCGCCGCCGCAAAAATTGCCGGCGAGCTGAAGGCTGAAAGCCTAATTTCTATGACCGATATTGCCGGAATTTTAGCGAATAAAGAGGACCCTAACACGCTGATTCCGGTTATTCACAGCAGCGAGGCGCCGCAGCTTATTCACAATGGCACCATTAACGGCGGCATGATACCTAAGGTTGAGTGCTGCATGAACGCGCTGCGCTGGGGCGTAAACCGCGTGTTTATTATTGACGGCCGTATTCCCCACGCCATTTTAATAGAAATGCTGACCAACGAGGGCATTGGCACTATGTTTTTAGGGGACGAAGCTGCGCAAAAGCTTTAAAAGGGGGCAGAAAAATTGACGGTACAACAGCTGGATGAAAATTTTATTGTAAACACCTACAACCGTTTTCCGGTGGTGCTGCAAAGCGGGCACGGCTCGCTGGTAACCGATGAAAACGGCAAAGAATACATAGACCTCGCCACCGGCATTGCCGTAAACACCTTTGGCGTTGCCGACGCCGAATGGCAGCAGGCCGTAGCGCAGCAGGCGGCAACGCTGCAGCACACCTCTAATTTGTATTACAGCCGCCCCTGCGCCGAGCTGGCCCGGCTGCTGGTAAACAAAACGGGCATGGCAAAGGTGTTTTTTTCGAACTCCGGGGCCGAGGCGAACGAGTGCGCCATAAAAGCCGCCCGAAAATACGCCGCCTTAACCAAGGGTAAGGATTATTACCACATTATTACGCTAAAAAACAGCTTTCACGGCCGCACGGTTACCACCCTTGCCGCAACGGGGCAGGCGGTGTTTCATAACGACTTTACCCCCCTTACCGAGGGCTTTTTGTACGCCGAACCAAATAATTTGGGGGCCGTTAGCCGGTTGCTGAACCGTTACCGCTGCGCCGCCGTAATGCTGGAGGTTGTGCAGGGCGAGGGCGGCGTGCAGCCGCTGGACCCCGACTATTTAACCGCCCTTTCGCAGCTGCTAAAGCAGAAGGACGTGCTGCTGATTTGTGACGAGGTGCAAATTGGCAACGGTCGCAGCGGCCAGCTTTACGGGTACATGAACTACCGCCTGCAGCCCGATATTTTTACAACCGCCAAGGGCCTGGCCGGCGGTCTGCCGCTGGGGGCAACGGTGTTTTCTAAAAAAACAGCGGGCGTTTTAACGCCGGGCACCCACGGCTCTACCTTTGGGGGCAACCCGGTTTGCTGCGCCGGCGCGTTAAGCATTTTAAGCCGCCTAAACGAGCAAACGCTGCAGGGGGTTCGTAAACGGTCGGAGTTTATTGTAAAAGAGCTTACCGGCGCGCCCGGCATTACGGCCGTTACCGGCTTAGGGTTAATGCTGGGGCTGCAAACGGTGCGCCCCGCCGCACAGGTTATTGCTAATTGCCTGGCGCAGGGCGTGCTGGTTATTAGCGCTAAAAATAAGGTTCGGCTGCTGCCGGCGTTAAATATTCCAATGCCGCTGCTGCAAAAGGCAGTTGAGGTAATTAAGGCGGTTTGCGCCGCCGGGGAGGAAGAAGTATGAGCAATTTTAAGGGCAAAGATTTTTTAAAGCTTTTAGATTTTACCGGGGAGGAAATTTTAGATTTGCTGAACCTGGCTGCCAAGCTAAAGCAGCAAAAGAAAAACGGCCAGCCGCACCCGTTGTGCGCCGGGCAAAATTTAGCCCTGATTTTTGAAAAAACCAGCACCCGCACCCGCTGCGCCTTTGAGGTTGCCGCACGGGATCTTGGCATGGGCGTAACCTACTTAGACCCCACCGGCTCCCAAATAGGAAAAAAGGAGAGCATTGCCGATACCGCCCGGGTGCTTTCGGGTATGTTTAACGGCATTGAGTACCGCGGCTTTGGGCAAGAGGTTGTAGAGCAGCTGGCCGCCTACGCCAGCGTGCCGGTGTTTAACGGCCTAACCAACGAATTTCACCCCACGCAAATTCTGGCCGATTTTTTAACGCTTAAAGAGCAGTTTGGCTCCCTAAAGGGGCTAAGCCTAACCTATATGGGCGACGCGCGTTTTAACATGGCCAATTCGCTTATGGTGGGCTGCGCCAAAATGGGCGTAAACTTTACCGCCGGCGCCCCGGCAGGCTATTTTCCAAACCCAAAGCTGGTAGAGCAGTGCCAAAAAATTGCGGCGCAAACCGGCGCTACGCTGCGTTTTTGCGAGAACCCGGAACAGGCCGTTTCGGGGGCTAACGCCGTTTATACCGATATTTGGGTATCCATGGGCGAGCCGGACGAGGTTTGGGCCGAGCGCATTGGCGCGCTTTCGCCCTACCAGGTAAACGAGGGGCTAATGCAGCACGCCGCCAAAAACGCCGTGTTTATGCACTGCCTGCCGGCGTATCACGATAAAAATACAACCATTGGGCGCGAAAAGTGCGAGCAGTTCGGGCGCGATTCGTTAGAGGTTACCAACGGCGTGTTCGAGGGGCCGCAGTCGGTAGTATTCCGTGAGGCCGAAAACCGGCTGCACACCATTAAAGCCGTGCTGGCCGCCTTTATGGGGGGCGCCGTATGAAAAAACGCTATTTAGTGCTGCAAAACGGCCGGGTGTTTCAGGGCTTTGCCTTTGGGGCGTCGGCAAGCGCGGTGGGCGAGCTGGTTTTTACCACCGGCATGGGCGGATACATTGAAACCCTTACCGACCCCAGCTACAAAGGCCAAATTATTTTGCAAACCTTTCCCCTAATTGGTAACTACGGGGTAATTTCCGCCGACTACGAGGGCGCCCCGGCCGCCGTGGGCTATGTGGTGCAGGAATGGTGCGAGCACCCCTCTAATTTTCGGTGCGAGGAAACGCTGGATTCTTTTTTAAAAAAAGCGGGAATTCCCGGCATTTTTGGGGTAGATACCCGCGCCATTACAAAGCTTTTGCGTGAAAACGGGGTGTTAAACGCCATGATTGCCGATGAACCGCCCGAGCAGCTAACCGCCATTCAGCAATACCGGGTTACCGGGGCGGTGGCGGCCGTTTCCTGCAAATGCAGCTACACTGTGCCGGCGCAAAACCCTAAAAAAACGGTTGCGCTGTTAGATTACGGCTGCAAAAAAAATATTGTAAACGAGCTTGTAAAGCGGGGCTGCAGCGTAACGGTGCTGCCCTACAACACAAAGGCCGAGCAAGTTTTGGCGCTAAAGCCAAACGGGGTCATGCTCTCTAACGGCCCGGGCGACCCGGCCGAAAATGTAAACGAAATTGCCGAGCTTAAAAAGCTGGCAGGTAAGGTGCCGCTGTTTGGCATTTGCTTAGGGCACCAGCTGCTGGCGCTATCGCAGGGGGGGCAAACCCAAAAGCTAAAGTACGGCCACCGCGGCGTCAACCAACCGGTAACCGACCTTGTAACCGGCCGCACCTACATTACCAGCCAAAACCACGGCTACGCGGTTGTTTCGGGCAGTGTAAAGGGGGCCGGCAGCCTGCGGTTTAAAAATGCAAACGACGGCACCTGCGAGGGCATTGATTACCCCGAAAAAAAGGCCTTTTCGGTGCAGTTTCACCCCGAGGCGCGCTCCGGCCCGCAGGATACCGCCTTTTTGTTTGACCGCTTTATAAAGCTAATGGAGGAGTAAAAATGCCGCTTTGCAAGGACATTAAAAAGGTTTTGGTTATTGGCTCCGGCCCTATTGTAATTGGCCAGGCGGCAGAGTTTGATTACGCCGGCGCGCAGGCCTGCCGCGTGCTGCGGCAGCAGGGTATTCAGGTAGTGCTGGTAAACTCAAACCCCGCAACCATTATGACCGACCGCGCCCTGGCCGATGAAATTTACTTAGAGCCGCTGAATGTTACCACCCTAAAACGCATTATTTTAAAAGAAAAGCCCGATAGCCTGCTGGCCGGCCTGGGCGGCCAAACGGGCCTAACGCTGGCCATGCAGCTTTCAAAAGAGGGGTTTTTACAGCAAAACGGCGTGCGGCTGCTTGGCACCAACGCCGAGGCCATTAACAAAGCCGAGGACCGGCAGCTGTTTAAGCAAACCATGCAGCAAATCGGGCAGCCTACGGTGCCGTCCGACATTGCCGAAACGGTAGAAAAAGCGCTGCAAATTGCCGAAAAAATCGGCTACCCGGTTATTGTACGCCCGGCCTTTACGCTGGGCGGCGCGGGCGGCGGCGTTGCCGAAAACGCCGAGCAGCTAAAAACCGTTGCCTTTACGGGGTTAGAGGCCTCGCCCATTACACAAATTTTGGTAGAACGCTACATTTTTGGGTGGAAAGAAATTGAGTTTGAAACCATGCGTGACGGCGTTGGCAATGTTATTGCCGTTTGCAGCATGGAAAATGTAGACCCGGTTGGGGTGCACACTGGCGACAGCGTGGTGGTGGCCCCGGCGCTGACCCTTTCCGACAGGGAACTGCAAATGCTGCGTACCGCCTCGCTCAACATTATTTCGGCGTTAGATATTGTAGGGGGCTGCAACTGCCAGTTTGCCCTAAACCCCAATTCGTTTGAATACGCGGTAATTGAGGTAAATCCCCGGGTTTCCCGTTCTTCGGCCTTAGCCAGCAAAGCCACCGGCTACCCCATTGCGAAAATTACCACCAAAATTGCGTTGGGCTACACCTTGGCCGAAATTGAAAACGATATTACCAAAAAAACCTGCGCCTGCTTTGAGCCGGCGTTAGACTATGTGGTAGTAAAATTCCCCAAATGGCCGTTTGAAAAATTTGTGGGCGTTAGCCGCAAGCTTGGCACGCAAATGAAAGCCACCGGCGAGGTTATGGCCATTGGCACCAGCTTTGAGGCCGCGTTAATGAAAGCGGTGCGCGGGGCCGAAATTTCGTTAGATAGCCTAAACGCCGCCCCGGTAGACAGCCGCCCGGTGCTGCAGCGGCTGCAGGACCAGGACGACCGCCGGCTGTTTACGGTTTTTGAGGCCTTAAAAAGCGGCGTTTTGCCCGAGGAAATTCACCGCATAACCCGCATTGACCTATTTTTTATTTACAAGCTGCTGCACTTAGCACAGCTGGAAAAGCAGCTGGCCGAGGCCTTTAGCCCCGAGCTGTACGAAACCGCTAAGCGCCTGGGCTACCCCGACAGCGCCCTTTTAAAAATTACCGGGCAAAAAACGCTGCCCAAGCTAACCGCCGCCTACAAAATGGTAGATACCTGCGGGGCGGAGTTTGCCGCCGAAACCCCTTATTTTTACTCGGTTTACAGCGCCGAGTGCGAGGCCAGAACGCTGCCGCGCAGCGGCAAGCCCTGCGTGCTGGTGCTGGGCTCCGGCCCAATACGCATTGGGCAGGGCATAGAGTTTGATTATTCTTCGGTGCACTGCGTTTGGACGCTGAAAGAGCTGGGGTACGATGTTGTTATTGTAAACAACAACCCCGAAACCGTTTCAACCGACTACGACACCGCCGACCGCCTTTATTTTGAGCCGCTGACGCCCGAGGATGTTATGAACATTATTGCCGTAGAGCGGCCGGTTGGCGTGGTGGTTGCCTTTGGCGGGCAAACGGCCATTCGGCTTACCAATTACTTAAGCCAAAACGGCGTGCAAATTTTAGGCACCTCGGCCGAGGGTATTGATATTGCCGAGGATCGCGAGCGGTTTGACGCTTTGTTAGAGCAGTTTAACATTAAGCGGCCCAAGGGCTGCGGGGTGCAAACGCTGCAGCAGGCCGAGCAGGCTGCCGAGCGGCTGGGCTACCCGGTGCTGCTGCGCCCCTCTTATGTTATTGGCGGCCAAAATATGACCATTGTGCATGACAAGGCGCACCTAAAACGCTATATGCAGCGCATTTTGGCCGGTGGAATTGAAAATCCCGTGCTGGTAGATAAATACATGATGGGCACTGAGCTGGAGGTTGATGTGATCTCCGACGGCACCGATGTGTTAATTCCCGGCGTAATGCAGCACATTGAGCGGGCCGGGGTGCACAGCGGCGATTCCATTGCCGTATACCCGCCCTACAATTTAAGCGATGTTTTGCTGCAGCGGCTGGTAGAATGTTCTGCCAAGCTGGCCCTTTCGTTAGGCACCAAGGGGCTGGTGAATATTCAGTACCTTATTTACCAAAACGAGCTGTATGTTATTGAGGTAAACCCCCGTGCCTCCCGCACCGTGCCCTACATTAGCAAGGTAACGGGCGTGCCAATGGTAGACCTGGCAACTAGGGTAATGACAGGCACACCGGTAAAGCAGCTGGGCTACGGCACCGGGCTTTACAAAACGCCGCCTTACTTTGCGGTTAAGGTGCCGGTATTCTCGTTTGAAAAGCTAACCGACGCCAACGCCTACTTAGGGCCGGAGATGAAATCTACCGGCGAGGTTTTAGGCCTTGGCAAAACCCTGAACGAGGCGCTGTTTAAAGGCCTTGTTTCGGCCGGAATTGCGCCCAAGGCGCCCGCTTTGGGGCAGCAGGTTGGGGTGCTTTTAAGCGTGCAGGAGCACGACCGTATGGAGGTTTTGGCCCTGGCCGAAAAGCTGGACGCCTTAGGCCTTAGCCTTTACGCCACGCCCGACACCGCCGCCGCGGTGCAAACCCTTGGGGTGGCGGTTCAAACCGTGCCCTCTATTCAAAAAAGCGACGGCGTGTTTGAGCTGTTAGACGCCGGAAAAATCAGCTACATTGTATACACCGGCGCCGCGTACGATTCTACGGTAGATCTGTACATTCAGCTGCACCGCCACGCCATGCAGGCCGGGGTGCCCTGTTTAACCTCGTTAGATACGGCCAACGCCGTAGCCGATATTTTAGCCGCCGGCTACCGGTGCGATAATACCGAGCTGGTAGACCTAAACCACATGCGCACCGACCGCACGCTGCTGCGCTTTGCTAAAATGGAGGCCACCGGCGACGACTACATTTTTGTAGAAAACTTTAACGGCGAGATCACCTGCCCCGAATCGTTAAGTCTTACCCTTTGCAACCGCCATTACGGCATTGGCGGCTTTGGGTTAATTTTGTTGGAAAACAGCAGTGTTGCCAACTGCAAAATGCGGGTATTTAACCGCGACGGCAGCGCCGGGCAGGTGGCCGGCAACAGCCTGCGCAGCGTGGGGAAGTATTTGTACGATAACGGGCTGGTAAAAAGCACTAATTTAACGGTTGAAACCGCCGCCGGCGTTAGTGCCTTAAAGCTTTATTTAAAAAACGGGCGGGTCTCCTCGGTTTGTGTGCAAATGGGCAAGGCCGAGCTTCAGCCGGCTAAAATTCCCTGCACGCTGCCGGGTAAACGGGCGGTTCATGTGCCCCTTACCGTTGCCGGAAAAAACTATCGGGTCACCTGTGTTTCAATGGGCAACCCGCACTGTGTTGTTTTTTGCGATAAAATAGATACGCTGCCGCTTGCCAAAATTGGCCCGGCGTTTGAAAACGCGCCCCAGTTCCCCAAACGCACCAATACCGAGTTTGTGCGGGTGGTAAACCCCGTTACCCTTAAAATGCGGGTTTTTGAGCGCGGCAACGGCGAAACCTTTGCCTGCGGCAGCGGGGCCTGTGCCGCCGTGGTAGCCGCGGTAGAAAACGGCTATTGCCCCAAAGGGCAGGAGATTACCGTAAAGGTGCGCGGCGGGGATCTAACCGTTTGCTACACCGAAAACGGCGTAACCCTAACCGGCGACACCAAATTAATTTTTACCGGCGAAACTTACTATTAATAACCCGGACGTCCGCTAACAGCTTGGCCCCCGGTAACGGCTTGGCAGCTCAGTAACGGATCGGCAGCCGGTAAAAGCCAACCGTTTTGGGCGGGTTGAATTTACTCTGTTTGCCCAATCGGCAAAAGTTTCGGCAATTTTTTAGGCCGCCAAAAGCACCTTTTGTGCTTTTGGCGGCCTTGTTTGTCGATTCGTGTTTGTTTCATCTTGTTTGCTTCATTTTGTTTGTTTTATATTAAAATACCAGCTTAAACAGCAGCCAAAGCGCTGCGGCCGTAACGGCGGTGGGTAAAAGGTAAAATAACGGTATTTTTCTTTTTCGGCGTTTTTTGGCGGTTGGCACGCAAAAGGCGCTGCCGTAGGGGCTGGGGCGGTAGGCGGCAATCAGGTCAACCGCCTCTTTTTTTAAATGGTCGGCCGGGTCGGCGTAAAATTCCGGCTTTACAAAAATTAAAACCTTTTCAAAATACTTGTTGCCGGTCTCGTTAATCTCAATAATCGAGCGGTTGGTTCCTCGCAGCATGGCGGTGCCCCCTAATTTTAAATTTTGGCCCTTTGTTTGCCGGGCCGGCTATTGCTATTTTTGGCAAAGAAAATTTTTTTATACCATTTGTAAACAAAAGTTATCAACCAAAAATGTTGATAACTCGGTGCATAACTCCAATAACTCCCCGTTTTAAGGGCATTTTTAAACGGTTGATGAATACGTTCCGGCTGTTTTAGATGATACTTAAAGTTATGAGTCTTTTTAAACGGCCGGCTTTGCAAGCTGCCGGCCTTGGCCAATTTTTGCCGGTTCAATGGCTTTTTTAAGGCCAAACGGCATATTTTTGCGCCGGCGCGCAGATTTTTGCCGTTTTTAATTGACAAGGCGGGGCAAAGTTTGGTATAATATATTTCGTATAATGCCACAGGTAGCAGCTGTTGTCTGCCGCCGTAAAGGTAGGGTAAAAATGGTAAAAAGTATGACCGGCTACGGCCGGGGCGAGGCCGAGCTAAACGGCACCGTTTACACGGTAGAGCTGCGCTCGGTGAATCACCGTTATTTTGAATTTAATTGCCGGGCGCCCAAAGGCCTGCTTTTTTTAGAGGACCCTTTAAAAAAGCTGGTTGGTGCCAAGGTGCAGCGCGGTAAGGTAGATGTTTTTATTGACCAGCGCGCCGCTGAGGGCGAGGGCGGCGAGGTTGCCTTAAACGCCGGGCTGGCCCAAAGCTATTTTAACGCCTTAAAGCAGCTAAAGGCGCAGCTGCACCTGCCGGGTAAGGTTTGCCTTTCGTTAATGGCGGCAAACCAAAACCTTTTTTCGCTGCAGCAAAAGCCCCAAAAGCAGGAGGCCGTTTTAGCCGCCGTTTGCACGGCGGCCGAGCAGGCGCTAAGCTCGTTCCTTTTCATGCGGGAAAACGAGGGCGCCCGCCTGCAGGCCGATGTTTTAAACCGCTGCAGCACCATTTTAACGCTGGTAGAGCAGGTAGAAAAGCGCTCCCCCGAAACGGTAGCCCTTTACCGCGAGCGGCTGCAGGGTAGGGTGCGGGAGCTGCTGCAGGACCGCCAGGTAGAGGAGCAGCGCCTGCTGACCGAAATTGCCATTTTTGCCGATAAAATTGCCGTAGACGAAGAAACCGTTCGCCTGCGCAGCCACATTGAGCAAATGCGCCAGCTGTTTGAGCAAAGCGAGCCTATTGGCCGCAAGCTGGACTTTTTAGTGCAGGAAATGAACCGTGAGGCCAACACCACCGGCTCAAAATGCGTTGACCTTGAAATTACCCGCACGGTGGTAGAAATCAAATCGCAAATTGAAAAAATACGCGAGCAAATTCAAAACATAGAATAGGCAAAGCTTTGGCAAGGAAACAGCAAAATAAACCAAACTGGCCCAAAGCGGCAAGCCTTTGGCAGCTTTGCGCCCGGCGCCCTTGCGGGGCTAACGCCGGCGGCACAGCGGCCGAAACCAAAGGGCAGGGCAACCCCGTGCGGTGTTTGGCCTTGGTCGGCTTGCTGTAACGGTTTGTAAAGGGGAATGTTATGACATTAGTAAACATCGGCTTTGGCAATATGGTCTCGGCGCAGCGGTTGGTTGCAATCGTCAGCCCCGAATCGGCCCCTATTAAGCGTATGATTGCCGACGCAAAAGAGCGCGGCACGCTAATAGACGCCACCCATGGCCGCCGCACCCGCGCGGTAATTATTACCGACAGCGACCACATTATTTTAACCTACCTGCAGTGTGAAACGCTGGCGAACCGCTTGGCGGAGGGCAGCTTTGCCAACGAGGAGGAAAATGATGAGTAAAGCAAATATTTTTATTGTCTCCGGCCCCTCCGGTTCGGGGAAGGATACCATTTTGCAAGAGGTTTTTAAACAACGACCCGAGTTATTTTTTTCTATTTCCTCTATTACGCGGGCCATGCGCCCCGGCGAAAAAGAGGGCGAAAAGTACCACTTTATTTCTAAACAAGCGTTTGAAAACGGGTTGGCCCAGGGCGCGTTTTTAGAGCATAACTGTTATGTTGGCAACTACTACGGCACCCCCAAGGCGCCGGTTTTGGCCGCGGTAGAGCAGGGGCGGGACGCCGTAATCGAGGTTGATGTAAACGGCGCCGCCCAAATTCGCCAAAAGCTGCCAGAATGTGTTAGTATTTTTATTATGCCGCCCTCCTTTTCCGTTTTAAAAAAACGGCTGCGCGGCCGTAATACCGAGTCCGAAGCCCAAATTACCGAACGCCTAAACGCCGCTTTAAGGGAAATTGAGCGTGCCGGCGAGTTTGATTACATTGTGGTGAATGACGCGCTGGAAAAAGCCGTAACCGATTTTATTACGGTAATTGAAAGCAGCCGATTACAATACAAAAACCAAAAAAATATTATTGATGAGGTGCTTAAAAAATGTTAAATCCCGCTATTGGTCGATTAATTAAAAAATGCGACAGCCGCTATGAGCTGGTTTTAGAGGTTGCAAAGCTGGCCCGCATTATTGCAAAAGAGCATGAGGATTCCATTGACCCGGCGTATGAAAAGTCGGTTAGCCTGGCAATTGATGAAATTGACGCAGGCTTGGCCCAGTAAGGCTAAAGCTTAAAAATGGCCGACGGTATTGTTGCCAGTGTTGTGTTAGAAAAAACGGTTTATCGGTTTGATAAACCGTTTGATTATTCCGTGCCCGCGGGGCTGGTAAGCGCCTGCCTGCCGGGGGTACGGGTTACTGTGCCCTTTGGGCGCGGCAACGCTACCAGAATTGGCCTTGTTTTAACGGTTCGCCCCGCCGAGCCGGGCCAAAGCAGCAGCCCAAACAACGGGCTTAAAGCGCTGCTTACGGTAGAGGACGAAAGCCCTATTCTTCCGCCCGACCTGCTGGCCGCCGTTGGCTTTTTGCGCGAGCACACCTTTTGCACCTATTACGACGCCGTGAAGTGCATGCTGCCCTTTGGACTTAGCCTAAAAATAGCCGAGTACATTGAGCCAAACCCGGCGGCCGATTGTAAAAAAATAGCCGCCCTTTCTTACGAGGGGGGTAAGCTGCTGGCCCTTTTGCGCCAAAAGGCCAAAAAAGGTCCGTGCCAAAAAGGGCAGCTGCTGGCGGCCGCCGGGCTGAACAGCCAAAGCCCCGCCTACTTAGAGCTGCTAAAAAGCGGCGCCGCCGTTTTAACCGAAAAAGCCCGGCAAAATATGCAGGATCCAACCGTTAGCATGGTGCGCCTTTGCCAAAATGGGGCGCTGCCAAAGCTTACCCCAAAGCAGCAGGCCGTTGTGCAGTTTTTAACCCAAAACGGCGCGGCCGGCGCTAAAGAGGTTTTGTATTTTACCGGGGTAACGGCGGCCGTGCTAAAGGCGCTGCAAAAAAAGGGCGTGCTAACCTTTTACAGCGCCCCGGCGCTAAAATATCAGCAAGAGCAGCGGCAGTCCAACGCTAAAATTACCCTAACGGCCGAGCAGCAGGCGGCCTTTAACAGCCTGCAGGGCTGCCTAAATAAGGGCGAGCCCTGCACCGCCTTGCTGTACGGGGTAACCGGCTCGGGCAAAACCAGCGTTTTTTTGCGCTTGGTAGACGAGGCCCTAAGCCGACAAAAATCGGTGATCGTTATGGTGCCCGAAATTGCGCTTACCCCGCAAACCCTTGGCCGCTTTCGTGCAAGGTACGGCTCGGCCGTAGCCGTTTTTCACAGCGCAATGCCGCTGGGTAAACGGCGGGAGGAATATTTGCGCGCTAAAAGCGGCGCTGCAACGGTTGCAATCGGCACCCGCTCGGCGGTGTTTGCCCCGGTTCAAAACCTGGGGTTAATTATTATGGATGAGGAGCAGGAGCACACCTATAAATCCGAGCAGAGCCCTCGCTTTCACGCAAGGGAGGTTGCACGGTTTCGCTGCAGGCAAAACGGCGCGCTGCTGCTGTTGGGCAGCGCTACCCCGTCGGTAGAAAGCTTTAGCTTGGCCAAAAGCGGAAAGTACAAGCTGGTTACCCTGCCGCACCGCTACGGCAGCGCCGTGCTGCCGCAGGTTTTAACGGTAGATATGCGACGGGAGCTGGCCGCCGGCAACACCGGAGTGTTCAGCCGCCGTTTGGCGCTGGAGCTGGAGCAAACGCTGCAAAATAAGCGTCAGGCAATTATTTTGCTAAACCGCCGCGGGCACAACACCTATGTTTCCTGCCCCGGCTGCGGCAAGGTTATGACCTGCCCTAACTGCAGCATCTCCCTAACCTACCACTCGGCAAACCACCGTTTAATGTGCCATTACTGCGGCGCCTCCTTTCCGCTAACGGGTAAATGCCCGCAATGCGGGGGCGAAACGCTGCGGTTTTCGGGTGCGGGTACCCAAAAAGCGGTAGAGGAGCTAACCGCCCTGTTCCCTAAGGCGCGCGTGCTTCGGCTGGATGCCGACACCACCCTTACGCGGGACGCCTTTGAAAAGGGCATGTCGGCCTTTGCCAACGGGGAGTACGATATTATGCTGGGCACCCAAATGGTAGCCAAGGGGTTAGATTTTCCAAAAGTCACGCTGGTGGGGGTGCTCTCGGCCGACCAATCAATGTACAGCGACGATTACCGCTCTTTTGAGCGCACCTTTTCGCTTTTAACGCAGGTTATTGGCCGCTCCGGCCGGGGAGAGGAGCACGGCATTGCCCTGGTGCAGACCACCGACCCGGAAAGCGAGCTGATTGCCCTTGCCTGCGCGCAGGATTACGAAAGCTTTTACCAAACCGAAATTGCCACCCGCCGGCTAATGATCTACCCCCCGTACTGCGACTTGGTACAGGTGGTTGTAACGGCCGAGTCTTTGGGCCTTGCCAAGCAGGCGGCGCTGCAGTTTTTTGAGCAGCTAAAGCAGGCCCTGGCCCAAACCCCGCAAATTAAAATTATTATTTTGGGCCCGGCGCCGGCCTCGGTGGTAAAGGTTAGCACCCGCTACCGCTACCGCTTAATTTTAAAGGTGCACAACACCGCAGCCTTTCGGGCCTTAATGCGCGGGGTGCTGCAGCAGTTTTACCAAGCCCAGGGTAATAATGCTTTAATTACGGTAGATGTAAACCCCGAAAGCATTGTTTAAAGCCTTTAAGGCAGGTTTGGTGGGCGCTGCGGTCAACCAAGGCGCGCAGGCTGCCGCCGGGCGTTTCAACCGAAAAACAGCCCTTGGCCGCCCACAAAGCCCCAAAATTTTTGCGGCACCAAACCGGCCGGTAACGGGCGTTGTCGCGGGGGAATTGAATCGAATACAAATACAATAAAATAAAAGTAGAATATAAAGGACGGATTACAATGGCCATTCGCAATATTGTAAAATTAGGGGACCCGGTGCTGCGTAAAACAGCCCGCTCGGTGTTAGAATTTAACAGCAGAATTGCAACCCTGGTAGAAGATATGTTAGAAACCATGTACGCCGCCGAGGGGGTTGGCCTGGCCGGCCCGCAGGTAGGCGTGTTAAAACGCGTTTGCGTGGTAGATATTGGTGACGGCCCCATAGAGCTGATCAACCCCGTTATTTTAGAAAAAAAGGGCGAGCAGCAGGAAAGCGAGGGTTGCCTTTCGCTGCCCGGGCGGTACGATGTTACCAGCCGGCCAATGTGGGTAAAGGTGCGCGCGCAGGACCGTTTTGGCAAAACCTTTACCGTAACCGGCGAAGGGCTTTTGGCCCGTGCCTTTTGCCACGAAATTGACCATTTAGACGGCATTTTGTTTATAGATAGATTGGCAAAATAACCCCCAAAGCTGCCCCGGGCAGCCTTTGGTAAAGTTGCCGCACGGTGTTACAAATTAACTGTTTGGAGCGTTGTAAATGCGAATTGTTTTTATGGGCACGCCGGATTTTTCGGTGCCGTGCTTAGAGCGGCTGATTGCCGACAAACACGAAATTGTAGGGGTTTTTTGCCGGGAGGATAAGGCCGTTGGCCGCAAACAGATTTTAACCGCTCCGCCGGTAAAGGTTTGCGCGCAGCAGCACGGTATTCCGGTTTTTCAGCCCAAAAAGGTTAAAAACAACCCCCAGGCGCTAAAGCAATTGCAGCTTTGGGCGCCGGAATTGGTAGTGGTGGTTGCCTACGGCCGCCTGCTGCCGCCCGAAATTTTAAATTTGCCAAAATACGGCTGCGTAAATGTGCACGCCTCGCTGCTGCCGCGCCACCGCGGCGCCTCGCCCATTCAATGGGCCATTGTTTGCGGCGACAGCCAAACCGGCGTTACCACCATGCAAATGGATGAGGGCATGGATACCGGCGCCATTTTACTGCAGCAAAAAACCAACATTTCGGCCGACGAAACGGGCGAAAGCTTGTTTTTGCGGCTAAGCCAAATGGGGGCCGAGCTGCTTTCTAAAACCGTAACGGCCTTAGCAGCCGGCACCCTAAAAGCAACGCCGCAGCCCCAGGCCGGCGTTACCCACGCCCCCATTATTACCAAAGAAATGGGCGTTTTAAACTTTAACCAAACCGCTGCGCAGTTAGATTGCCTTATTCGCGGGTTTACCCCTTGGCCGGCCGCCTTTTTTTACGCCAACGGCCGCCGTTTTAAGGTGCTAAAGGCCGCGCCGGCAGCGGTAAGCCTTTTGGGCGGGCCGGGCACGGCTTGCTTTAAAAACGGCCATTTTTACATTTGCTGTGCGCAAAACACGGTGTTAGAGGTGTTGGAGCTTTGCCCCGAGGGCTCTAAAAAAATGGCGGCCGCCGCCTTTATAAACGGCCGCTTTTTACCGGAGCATACGGTGCTTTCGGGCGCCGGCGCAGCGCAGGGGGAAAACGCTTGAATAACGCCAGAAAGCTTTTTGTTTCACTTTTGCTGCGCGCCGAGCGGGAGGGCTACTCAAACCTTTTGTTAAACAGCGCTTTAAACGGTGCAGAATTAACCGAGGCCGACAAAGCCTTTGTAACCAGCGCCTTTTACGGCGTGCTGGAGCGCCGTAAAACCTTAGATTACATTTTAAACGGCCTTTTAAAAAAGCCGCTTAGCAAAACGCCGCCCTACACTGCCGCTGTGCTGCGGGCCGGGGCGTACCAAATTTTGTACCTAACCAAAATTCCCGAAAGCGCCGCGGTAAACGAGTCGGTCAAGCTGCTGCGCCGCTCTAAAGAAAAGGGCAACGCCGGGCTTTGCAACGCCGTGCTGCGCCGCCTTTGCGGCCACTCCGCGCAGGAATTTTTGCAAAACGCCAACGCTGCCGTGCGCTATTCGGTAGAGCCGTGGATTATAACCGCCTTAGCGCAGGATTACCCGAATTGGGAGGCCTTTTTGCAAAACGCCCTTTGCCCCCCGCCGGTACATATTCGCCTAAACACCATTGCCGCCCCCGCGGCGCAAACGCAGCAAATTTTAGCCCAAAACGGTGTCACCTTAACGCCGCAGGGGCCAAGCGGCTGCTTTAAAACAGCCGGGCTTCGCGGGGTAGAGCGCCTGCAGCAGCAAACCGGCTACGGCTTTTTTGTGCAAGAGCTGGCCAGTCAGCTGTGCGCCGGCTTTTTGCAGGCGCAGCCGGGGCAGCGCATTTTAGATTGCTGTGCCGCCCCGGGCGGAAAGTCCTTTTGCACGGCGCTGAATGTGCAAAATAAGGCCGAAATTATTTCCTGCGATGTGCACGAGCATCGGGTAGGCCTTATTCAAAAAAACGCCGAGCGGCTGGGTCTTACCTGTATTCAGCCCCGGCTGCAAAACGCAGCGGTTTATTGTAAAGATCTGGGGCTGTTCGACCGTGTTTTGTGTGATGTTCCCTGCTCCGGGCTGGGCGTTATGCGCCGCAAGCCGGAGCTAAAATATAAACAGCAGCAGGAGTGCGCCGCGCTGCCGCTGCTGCAGCTGCAAATTTTAACCAATGCGGCGCGCTACCTAAAGCCGGGCGGCCGGTTAATTTACTGTACCTGCACGGTGCTAAAGGCCGAAAACGAAAAGGTTGTGCAGGCCTTTTTGGCGGCAAACCCGCAGTTTTGCCCGCTGCCCTTGGGGGGCAGCCTTGGCGAGCAGAGTATGCACACCTACTTTCCGCCCGAAACCGAGGCCGACGGCTTTTTTGTTGCCGCCTTGGGCCGCCGGGCTTAAGAGCTTTACCGGCTGCTTTCCCCAAACATTCTTGCAAAATTTTATTAAGATTTTTCGTTAAGCATTTTACAAGGCGTGTTTTGCCAGCTGCTTTTACACCGCTTTTCCGCCAAATATTTTACCAAAAATTTTTAAAGGGTATTTTAATTTGTTATCGTAATTTTTAAGCCGCAGGCCGTTTCGGCCGCGCAAAAGGGGGTGCCTTTGTGCCGCTTAAAGATATAAAATCTATGACGCTGGACGAAATTTCTGCCGAATTTTCGACTTTTCAAGTGCCGGCCTTTCGCGCCCGGCAGGTGTACCTTTGGCTGCGCAAAGGGGTAACCTCCTTCGAACAAATGGTAAACATACCTAAAAAATTGAAAGAAGATTTGTGCAAGTTTTTTTACATTTCTACCGTAAAAATTAAAAAAAGACTTGAATCTAAGGTAGATGATACTGTAAAATACTTATATGAGCTTTATGATGGGGAGTATATTGAATCGGTGCTGATGAAGTATCATCACGGGTACACGGTTTGCATCTCCTCCCAGGTGGGGTGCCGTATGGGCTGCAGCTTTTGCGCTTCGGGCTTAAACGGCCTTTGCCGCAGCCTAACCGCCGGTGAAATGCTGGCGCAGGTTGAGTTTGCCGCGCGGGATAATAACATTCGCGTTTCTAATGTTGTTATGATGGGCATGGGCGAGCCGCTGGATAATTTAAACAACACCGTTCGCTTTTTGCAGCTGGTGGGGGACCTTGACGGCCTTGGCATTGGTATGCGGCACATCTCGGTTTCAACCTCCGGGCTGGTGCCGGGCATTTACAAGCTTATGGAATACGGCTTTCCCATTACGCTTTCTATTTCGCTGCACGCCCCGAACGACGCCATTCGCAGCGCGGCTATGCCAATTAATAAAGCGTACAATATGCAAAAGCTGTTAACCGCCTGTCGGGATTATATTCAAAAAACCGGGCGGCGTATTTCCTTTGAATACGCGCTGATCAGCGGCTTAAACGACAGTGACGCCTGCGCCGAGGAGCTGGCCGGGCGGCTGCACGGCATGCTGTGTCATGTTAACTTAATTCCGGCAAACCCGGTGGCCGAAAACGGTTACAAGCGGCCGGACCCAAAGCGGGTACAGCGGTTTTGCAGCCTGTTAAACAGCCGGGGAATTGTTACCACCGTGCGCCGCACCCTTGGGGCGGATATTAACGCCTCCTGCGGGCAGCTGCGCCGTAAAACTTTGGAGAAAGGAAGTCGGTAAAATGCAGATCCACGCAAAAACAGACCGTGGCCTGAAACGCACCCAAAACCAAGACGCATTTAACTTTGGCGTTGTTGGCAGCAACGCTGCCTGGGCAGTGGTTTGTGACGGCATGGGCGGTTCCGCCGCCGGCAATGTTGCCAGCGCCGGTGCGACCGAGGTATTCAGCACCGCCATGGCCGAAAATTTTAAACCGACAACCGAGCCTGCCACCGCGCAACGGTTAATGGTACGGGCAATAGATTCTGCCAATGCCGCCGTTTTTAAGGCGGCCGAGCAAAAGCAGGAGCTGGAGGGCATGGGCACAACGGTAGTGGCCTGCACCGTAATAAACGGCAGCGTTAGCATTGCCAATGTTGGCGACAGCCGCGCCTATTTACTGCGAAACGGCACCGTCACGCAGCTTACCACCGACCATTCGGTGGTGCAAAGCATGTTAGAAAACGGGCAGCTAACGGCCGACGAGGCCAAAAACCACCCCAATAAAAACATTATTACCCGCGCCGTTGGCGTGGCGCCCGATGTTACCGTTGACCTTTACAGCTGCGAGCTGCAGCAGCAGGATATTTTACTGCTTTGCACCGACGGGTTAACCAACTGCGTTAGCCCGCAGCAGCTGGCCGAATTTGCAGAGTCGGCACCGCCCGAGCAATTGCCGGAGCAGTTAATTGCCGCGGCACTGCAGGCCGGCGGGCCAGATAATATTACCGCGGTAATCTTACGGCAGTAACGCCGCCGGTTCAGCTTAGTAACAGTTAAATTTACAAAACCGCTTTGCGGGGAATGGATGAGTTATGGATAAATTTGTCGGTAAAAGATTAGACGGCCGGTATGAGATTAAAGAAATTATCGGCGTTGGCGGCATGGCCGTGGTTTACAAAGCGTATGACAGCATTGAGGACCGCATTGTTGCTATTAAGATCTTAAAAGAGGAATTTGCCTCTAACGAAGAATTCCAGCGTCGCTTTAAAAACGAATCCAAGGCCATTGCCGTGCTTTCGCACCCAAACATTGTTAAGGTTTTTGATGTTAGCTTTGGCGATCTAATTCAGTACATTGTAATGGAGTATATTGACGGCATTACGCTAAAGGAATATATTGAGCGTAACGGCGTGCTGCCCTGGAGCGACGCGGTAAACATCTCTATTCAAATTTTGCGCGGGCTGCAGCACGCGCACGATAAAGGCATTGTGCACCGCGATGTAAAACCGCAGAACATTATGATTTTGGCCGATAACACGGTAAAGGTTACCGATTTTGGCATTGCCCGCTTTGCCCGCAACGAATCTAAAACCATTACCGATAAAGCCATTGGCTCGGTGCATTACATTAGTCCCGAGCAGGTTAAGGGCGAACTGACCGACGAAAAAGCCGATATTTACTCGGTTGGCGTTATTATGTACGAAATGATAACCGGCACCCTGCCCTTTGAGGCCGAAAGCGCCATTTCGGTTGCCATGATGCAGCTGCAGGCTGAGCCAAAGCTGCCAACCCACCTCAACCCGCTTATCCCCTTGGGGTTAGAGCAAATTACCATGAAGGCCATGCAAAAGGACGCCGCAAACCGCTATAAAACCGCGGCCGAAATGCTGCACGATTTAGAGCAGTTTAAGCGGGACCCGGAAATGACCTTTAAACCCACTTATTTTGTAGACGATTCCCCCACCCGGCACATTGGCAGCTTAAACTACAATTTGCCGGAGGAATCTGAGCCGGACGCTGAGGACGACCAAACCCCGCAAAGGGCGCCCATTGTGCCAATTTTAACCGGTGTTGCCGTGGCTTTTGTTGCGGCGGTTATTGTGCTGGGCTTAATTTTTATTCCGCGGTTGTTTGGCAAAACCAGCGGCGAGTTTGACTGCCCGAATTATGTTGGCCAAAATTACGAAACCGTAACCAAGGGCGAAAATAAAGAGGATTTTGTATTTGAAGTGGAATGGGTAGAAAATGACACGCCCGCCAACCAAATTGTAGAGCAAACGCCAAAGGCCGGCCGTAAGGTTAAATCCGGCGCAACCGTTAAGCTAAAGGTTAGCAAGGGGCCGGCGGTTGTGGTAGTGCCGGTTGTTGCTAATTACGACGCTACCAAGGCCAAGGCCGTGCTGGAAAACGAGGGCTTTACCGTTATTTCGGTGCAGGAAAACAGCGAGGAGGTTGCCGAAAACTGCGTCATTCGTACCGAGCCGGCCGGCGGCTCTAATATGCCGCACGGCACCGAGGTTAAAATGTATGTTAGCGCCGGCACCCCCACCGAGTATATAGAAATTCCCGATGTTAAGGGCTGCTCGCTGGAGGACGCCAAAAAACTGATTGAGCAAAGTGGCTTTACCGTTGGCAATATTAGCGAAGTTAGCAGCGAAGCCGCCATGAAGGGCTATGTTGTTTCGCAGTCCCCCTCGTCCGGTTCGGGCAAAACCGCCGGCAAGGGCACGGCTATTCATTTAAGCGTTGGCACCGGCGTTATGGTTTACAAATTTACCATTTCGGTTCCGCTGCCCGACAATTACATTTCCCAGTACGGCACCGTTTCGGCGTGGGTAGATAACGCCCGCGTGAAAGAAACCGGGAAAATAGATATTTGGAGCTCCACCAACACCTCCTTTAACATTGAAACCTCTAAAAAAAGCGTGCGGGTGGTTATTAAGCTTTCGCACAAAGAAAACAGCTACGACGACTATGTAACCTACACGGTAGACGCCACCACCGGCAAAATTATCGAAAGCCAAACCATTATTCACGCCTACCCGGAATATGAGGGAACCGTTAGTGCAACCAATTGAGCAACAGGGAATATTAAAAAAAGCAATTGCCGGCTTCTACTATGTAGAGGCCGGCGATAGCCTGTTTGAATGTAAGGCTCGCGGCATTTTTCGGCAACAAAAAATTCAGCCAACGGTGGGGGATCAGGTTTGCTTTACCGTTTTGCCAAACGGCAGCGGCCTGTTAACCAAGGTGCTGCCGCGCAAAAACTGCTTGGTGCGCCCCCCGGTTGCCAACATTACCCGGTTATTTATTGTTTCGGCCGAAAATACCCCGGCGCCCAATACCCAGTTAATAGACCGCCTAACAGCCATAGCCGTTTGCAACCAAATTGAGCCCGTTTTGGTTTTTAATAAATGCGACGAGGGGGACTTGACCCCCTGGGCCGAAATTTACCAAAAAAGCGGTTTTCGGGTGTTTGTTACCTCGGCTAAAACCGGGGCCGGCTGTAAAGGGCTGCTGCAGCTGCTGCAAACCGGCGTTTCGGCCTTTACGGGTAACAGCGGGGTAGGTAAATCCAGCCTGCTAAACGCCATGCTGCCGCAGCTAAACCTGCAAACCGGCTCGGTTAGCCAAAAGCTGGGCCGTGGCCGGCACACCACCCGCACGGTAGAGCTGTTTTCGGTAGGGCAGGGCTATGTGGTAGATACCCCCGGCTTTTCTTCTTTAGATATTGAGCGTACCATGCCGCTGTTTAAAGAGCAGCTGCCGGCCGCCTTTCCCGAATTCGAGCCGTTTTTGGGTCGCTGCAAATTTACCAGCTGCGCCCACATTGGGGAAAAGGGCTGCGCCGTTTGCGCTGCCGTTTTGGCCGGCCAAATTCCAAGCAGCCGCTACCGCAGCTACTGCAATATTTACAGCGAGATTAAGGACAAAAAGCCATGGAACCAAAAATAGATTGCGTTATTTTAGGGGCGGCGCCCATTTTAAATAAAGCCGCCCTTTTAAACCGCCTTGCCGGCAGCGAATTTTTAATTTGCGCCGACGGTGGGCTGGACCACGCCGCAGCGCTGGGTCTAACCCCCAACCTAATTGTGGGCGATTTTGACTCGGCCAATTTAAAGCCGCCCCAGGGGGTAGAAACCGTTGTTTTGCCCTGCCGTAAGGACGATACCGACCTGCAGTTTGCCGCCACCGAGGGGGTGCGGCGCGGGTTTAGAAGCTTTTTGCTGGCCGGCGTTACCGGCGGCGCCCGGCCGGAGCACACTGTGGCCGCCTATTGCACCATGGCCTGGTTGGGGGAGCACGGCAAAAGCGTTACGGCCACCAACGGTGTTAGCAACTACTATTTTGTATCCGGCTGTTTGCAGCTGCAGGGCCTGCAAAACAGCTATCTTTCGGTTTTTCCGTTTGGCGGGCCTGCGCACGGCGTTTGCATTACCGGCGCCTCCTACCCGCTGCAAAACGGCACCCTAACGCCCAATTACCCGCTGGGCGTTAGCAACGAGGTTACCGCGCCGCTTTGCACCGTTTCGGTAAAACAGGGCGCTTTGCTGGTTATTACAACCCCAAAGCAGCTTTTGTAAAAAACAAATTTAAAATTGCAGCGCCCCGAAAAGCCATTTGGTTTTTCGGGGCGCTTTGTTACAAAAATTTAAATTGCTGCCAAGGCAGTATTGAATGCCGCTTTATAAGAATATTGAGCAACAAGCGCCGGGCAAGGAATACTGCGTAAAGAATACCAAGCAAAAACGGTGCCGCTATTTTGCCCTTTTAGGCGGGCACGGCTGCAGGCGCTTTAAGCGTTCGGCCGACCGCCTGGGGTTCGCAAATCGTCGTTAAAAACGGCCTCGGTGCGCTGCGGCAGCTCGTCGGCCGGAATTTCTAACCCTAAGGCCAGGCGCTTTTCAATATCCTCCCCCTTGTGTACGGCGTAGTACGGGTCAATCATATATTTTTTAATGGTAGGAAAGGTGTTGGCCTGCACCAAAAAGGCCTTAAAGCCCGGGAAAATAAAAATAGCAAGAATTAGGCTAATTAGCATGGACCAAACCTGAAAATCACCTACAATAGGCACAATAATCATAACGGCGTACAGCAGCCCTAAGCTAACGCTAATAAGCAAATTGCGCCAAATGTTTAAAAATACGCAGCGAAAGCAATTTTTAAGCAGCACTTTAAACGGCAGCGAAAAGGTAATAATCATGGTCCATAAATAATACTTCATAAAAGTAACGCAAACCGCAAAAAACATAGAAACGCCTAACCCAAAAACGGCAAAAACCGCATTTTGCGCGTGTAGAAGGTTCATGTAAAAAAAGTAAAGGTCAAACCCCAACAGCGCCGTTACCAGCACATTTAACAGCCCAAAGCCCCAGGCCTGCTTTTTGTTCTTTTGCATGGTTTCAAAATAATCGCTAAACCCAAAGGAGTGCTTTTGCCGTGCCATGCTGCGGGTAACATGGGTTAGGCCACAGTTGGCAAGCCCGTTGGTAACCAACGGCAGGCAAAGCAAAAAGCTAACGGCGCTTAGCTTGGCAAGCGCCCAAAAATTTCTAAAGTAAAGCTCAAAAAAAGTAAAAAAGCCCTTTTTTTGCGCCTGCTGTTTGGTAACGCCCGGCCCCTCCTTGGTGTAGTCAAACAACCCAAACATTCCAGCCATTATTTAACCCCCCCGCCTTGCGGCGTTTTTGTTTTGCTGTAAACCAAAGCGTTTTTCAGCACAAAATGCTTTTGCCCCAAACGGTAGCTAAAGGCGCACAGCGCCGGTAAAACCAGCAGCACCGGCAGCAGCCCCAAAATGCCCGCCGCGCTGGCGGTTAGGGCGCCGTTTACCTTGGTAATAAACAGGTCGGCGTAGGCAAAGCAGTAGTAGTTGGTAATTTTAAAAGCGGTAAGGGCGGGGCTTAGCCCCCCGGCCAGCTTGCAAACAATTACTGCTAAGTAAAGCAGAATAACCGGAATATCGGCCAGCAGGCCAACCTTTAGGCCAAACCGGCTGTCGGCGTTGGTGCCGTTAAAATCGGCCTTGTTGGCTAAAGCGTCCCCCGCGCGCCAAAGGGCGGTGTAAATGCTAAAATAAAGCAGCACTAATCCAAACCCGCAGGCAACGGCGTTTACGGCGAGTACAGTGCCGGGGTTTAGCGTAGAGCGCTCTGCAACCTTGTAGTAATGCGGATCCTGCTGGTATTTTTCAAGCTGGGTGTCCTCCCCGTCGGCGTAAAGGTGCAGGTAAACCTCTTTATATTCTTTATTATCGGCGCTGTAAAGCACACGGTAGCCAATTTCCTTCGTGCCAACGCCGGTGGCAATTGACATTAACGAAACCTGGAACAAAAGGGTAATAACGGCGGCCAACAGCAGTTTAATGATGCAGCCGGCTACCAACCCTTTTAAAGAGGTGGTGGGCGCGTTGGTGAATTTAGACATAAAGTTACTCCCCACTGTGTAGTATTCGGGCCGGGGTTTGTAAAAGCCCGACCCTTGCGGCAGCTTTAAAATAATTTAAACCGGCCTAAACGGTAATTTTTGGCGCTTTAGCGCTTGTTTTAGTGTTTATTGCTTTGGCAAAAAGGTCGTTATTCGCCCTTTTAGGCGGGCTTGGCCGCGTGCACTATGCTAAAAACAGGGGTCAAAACAGGTTTTGGGTTATCCCCGCATGCCAGTTATTCCCGCTTGCCTAAGCAAAACTTAACAATTCATTTTAACATAAAAACCGCGGCAGGGTCAACCGTCCGCGGCAGAATTCATATTTTATTTACACATATTGCGCCCGTTCCCCGCCAATGTACTTGGGGCGGGTAACAGCGGCGGTAAGGGCAGCACAGCCAATTTTTTGCAGGCTGGGGCGCACCGGAACGGCAACCCGCTTTAGGTGCATCCCAATTAGGGTAAGGCCAATATCCAGCCCGGCGTCGGCCGCAATTTGCTCTACCAAAACGGGGTCGCAAAAGCGCCCGTAAACGGTGGTGGCAAACGAGCCGCCCGCGTGCATTTTCGGCACGGCACAAACAATCTCCTGCCCGGCGGCCGTGGCGCGCTCAACAACCAGCGCCCGGTTTAAATGCTCGCAGCACTGGGCGGCTAAAAAAATGCCGCGGGGCTGCAAAACCTCAAAAAGGCCGTCTACAACGGCTGTGGCAACCTGCAAGCTGCCGCTTTTACCAATTTGGCCGCCAATAATTTCGCTGGTAGAGCAGCCAACCACAAAAATGCTGCCGCGGTTTAGGTTGCCGCGCTGAACAATTTCGGCCGTAACGGCGGCAACCTGCTGTTTAATTTCTTCGGGTGTAAAATTCATATTTTTCGTTCCTTTAAAATGTTGGCGCTTAATGCTCGGCCGGCGCGCCGGCAAAAAGTGCTTGCAGCGCCTGCTCTTTTAAGCCGGAGCCAATTACGCAAACCCGCCCGGTAACGGCCGGTGCCCCGGTGCGTACATTGCTTTCGCCGGGTACATAGTCAAAGTAAATCCAATCCTGTTCGCCGGCAACAAAGCCCTTGGCGCGCAAAACCGTGCCGTATTTGTTGCTGTCCTCCAGTTCCAACAGCAGCTGCTGCACCTGCTCCTTGGTAAAGGTCCGAGCGGTTTCAAAGCCCCAGTCGGTAAAAACATCATCGGCGTGGTGATGGTGGTGCCCGTGGTCGTGTCCGCAGCAGCAATCGCCGTTGTGGTCATGGTGGTGCTCATGCCCATGTTCATGCTCGTGGTCATGGTGGTGCTCATGTTCATGGTCATGTTCATGGTCGTGGTGATGTTCATGGTCATGCCCGCAGCCGCACTCCTCGTCGTGGTGCTCGTGGCCGTGTACCTCGCCGCAAACCGGGCAGGTCTCCTCGGCGGTAACCTCCTGCATTAGGGTTAAAAGCGAGCTTTCGTGCTCCATGGCGTTTAAAATATCCGCCCCGGTCAGCTTGTCCCAAGGGGTGGTAATCAGCACGGCCTTTTCGTTTTTCTCCCGCAGCAGCTTTACAGCCTCGGCCGTTTTTTCGGGCGTGCAGGTGCCGGTTCGGCTTAAAATAATACAGCCGGCGTTTTCAACCTGGTTGTTAAAAAATTCGCCAAAGTTTTTCATGTACATTTTGCACTTGGTGGCGTCTACCACGGCGGTGGTGCTGTTTAAAACAACCTCGCTCGAAAGCACCTTGCTTACCGCGCCAACAACGTCGCTTAGCTTGCCAACGCCCGAGGGCTCAATTAAAATGCGGTCGGGGTGAAACTTTTGCAGCACCTGCTGCAGCGATTTTTCAAAATCGCCCACTAAGCTGCAGCAAATGCAGCCCGAGTTCATTTCGGTAATTTCAATGCCGGCGTCCTTTAAAAAGCCGCCGTCAACGGCAATTTCGCCAAATTCGTTTTCAATTAAAACAACCTGTTGGCCGGCGTACGCCTCGCGAATCAGTTTTTGAATCAGGGTGGTTTTGCCCGCGCCTAAAAAACCGGAAAATACATCAATTTTAGTCATAGAACATCCTGCTTTCTAACGGTAAATCGGCAGCCGGGCCCGGCAAGGGCAAAGGCGTACAGCGCTTGCCGCCTGCAGGCTAACGGCCGCCGAAGGCCAAATTTTAAATTTTATTTTATTATACGACAATGCGACCTTTTTTGCAAGGGCTATGCGGTAAGATATTTAAAGCGCCATTCATTTTTTGCCTCTTTAAAACATAAAAATGAAACAGAGCGTGCGGGGCCGCTGCGGCGCCGCAGGTATTTTAAAAAAATGAGGGAACAGTATGATAAGAACAAAAGAATTTTACCCCGAAGGCTGGCTTTTAAACACCCCGGAAAACCGGGCCGCCACCGCCACCCCAACCGCGCTGGCCGACGCCGCTGCCGCCGGCACCGTGCTGGAGGCCAATGTAATTTTGTGCGACGCCGCCCACAATTTAATTGTAGATTTGGGCTGTATGAAAGGTTTAATATTGCGGGAGGAGGGCGCCGTTGGCATTGCCGAGGGCACCGTGCGGGATATTGCGCTGATTTCCCGCGTGGGAAAGCCGGTTTGTTTTACCGTAACTGCCATTAAAACGAACGCTCAGGGGCGGCTGTACGCCGAGCTTTCCCGCAGGGCGGCACAGCTGCGCTGTTTAGAGCAGCTGCACCGCGAAAAGCCGGTTGGCAGCGTTTTAAACGCCCGCGTAACCCACTTAGAAAGCTTTGGCGCGTTTTGCGATGTTGGCTGCGGCATTGCCGCGCTGTTGCCCATTGACGCCATTTCTGTTTCCCGCATCTCCCACCCCAGGGACCGCTTGCGAGTAGGGCAGGATCTTCGGGTGGTGGTGCGCGCGGTAGATGAAAACGGCCGCATTACTTTAACGCAAAAGGAACTGCTTGGCACCTGGGCCGAAAACGCCGCCGAATTTTCAGAGGGGCAAACGGTCTCCGGCATTATTCGCTCGGTAGAAAGCTACGGCGTTTTTGTAGAGCTTACCCCAAATTTGGCAGGCCTGGCCGAGCCTAAACCGGCCGCACGCGCCGGTATGCTGGCCAGCGTGTTTGTAAAAAGCATTATTCAGGAAAAAATGAAGGTGAAATTAATTATTATTGATTGCTTTGAGGGCGATTATACCCCGCCGCTGCAGTACTTTTTTAACGGCAGCAGCATGCAGCACTGGCAGTATTCGCCCGAAAACAGCACCAAAAACATTTATACCGACTTTGTTTGAGAAAACAATCCAATTTTTGGCAATATAATATGACAAATTCATCTGTACCCAGTGCGTTATAATAAGGGGTGCTAAGGCAGGTTTAAAAATTTCTGCCGGGGCCTCTTGGCGGGGCGGCTTAAAAGACCCTGCGCAAAAAATCCGGGTAAAGGATGGATGTTTATGAAAACCGTTTTAACCAAAAAGGCGGGGGCCGTAGAGGCCGAAACCTACGGCCTGCTGTACCATTTTTTGTTTGCTGCGCTGGGGTTTGCGCTTTCACAGGCGCCGTTGCTGGGCAGCGGGTACCCCTTTGGCGTTTCGCTTGCCGCGGGGGTAAAACCGCGCTACTTAACGGCAGCCGCAGTTGGTGCCGGGCTAGGCTATTTGCTAAATCTTTCGGCCGGGCTGGTGTACCTGGCCGCCTTGGCGGCGGTGGTAACCGTTAAGGTAATTTTGGGGGGCGCAGGCCGGTTCATGACCGCCCCGCTGTTTGGGGCGGCGCTGGCCTTGGCCGCCGTGCTGGTTACCGGCCTTTCGGTTACGGTAATTTACAGCACCGGGCAGCTGCTGCAAAGCGTTTGCTCGGCTGCGGTTGCCGCCGCTGCCGCGTATTTTATTAGCATTATGGGCCGAATTTCGCCAATCCATTCAACCGGGTTAGATATTGCCGAGCTGGTTTCGGTTGTTTTTACGGCCTCGTTGGTGCTGGCTGCCCTTTCACGCTTTCAGCTTTTTCGCTTAAATCCGGGCCAAATTTTAGGCACGGTGTTAATTTTGTTGGCCGCACGGTTTGGGCAGGCGGCCTACGGTGCGGTGGGGGGCGCAATTTTTAGTTTAAGTCTGCTGCTTTCAACCGGCAGCGCCAAGCCCGAGCAGCTAATTTTTACCTTTTGCGGCTTAATGGCCGGCGTGTTTTCGGCCGGGGGCGCCGTTGTTACGGTGCTGGCCTACATTTTAACGGCGGCCGTTATTGGCGCCGTGCTGGGCGATTATACCGTGCTGGTAACGCAAACCGTAACCGCCCTTATCGGCGGCGGCCTGTTTTTGTGTATTCCGCGCAAGGTCAGAAGCTTTTTAAGCGGAATGTTTGCCGGCAAGGCCGAAATTTCCCGGCCGGATACCCTAAAAGGGGAGCTGGTAATGCGGTTGGAGTTTGCCTCCGGCGCGCTAAAAGATATTTTTGAAACGGTAGAGGATGTTTCAAACCGTTTGCAAAGCGTTACGGCGCCGGATTTTGAAAAAACCTTGAACCAAATTGAGCAGGAAACGTGCGGCGGCTGCAGCCTGCGCCGCCATTGTTGGGAGGCGGTGCGTTCCCGTACGGCGGCCGATACGGCCAAGCTGTGGTCAGCCCTAAAAAGCCAAAAATACGGGGAGGAAATTGCCACCGATTTAACCGAGACCCCTTGCCTGCGGCCGGAGGCCCTAAAAAAAGCTGTTGCCAAAAACTGTGCCGAGCTGGAAAGTCGCCGCTTGGCCGAGCAGCGCTTGGGGGAGGTGCGGGGCGTTATTAGCGACCAGTTTTCGGGCATTAGCCAAATGCTGTTTGATTTAGCCGAAGAATTTAAGTATGAGGTGCGGCACGACGGCAAAGCAGCCGAAACGGTGCTGCTTGCAATGAAGGATTTAGGCTACCGCACCGTTAGCTGCGTTTGCGCGCGGGACAAGTTTGGGCGTCTTTCGGCCGATATTCGTATCAAAGGCGTTGCCGATAAATATCCTAATAAAATGGAGATTTTGCAGCATCTTTCACGCTCCTTAGGGGTGCAGCTGGATACCCCGTGTATTAGCGGCGCCGGCGACGAGGCTTTTATTTCCATTACCGAAAAACCGGTGTATAAGTTAGAAATTGGGGTGGCGCAGATCCCGCGGGAGTCGGGGCGCCTGTGCGGGGATACCTGCCGCTATTTTTGCGACGGCCACGGCCGTATGATCCTGCTGCTCTCCGATGGCATGGGCACCGGCGGGCGCGCAGCGGTAGATTCGGCAATGGTCTCCGGCCTAATGAGCCGAATGTTACAGGCCGGCTTTGGGTACAATTGCTCGCTAAAGCTTATTAATTCCTCTATGATCTTTAAATCTACCGACGAATCGTTAGCTACGGTAGATATTGCAGCGTTTGATTTGTTTAACGGCCACTGCGAGCTGCTAAAGGCCGGCGCCGCGCCCACCGTGGTAAGGCAAAACGGTAAAATGGGCTGTGCCGAAAGCCGTTCGCTGCCGCCGGGCATTTTGCGGGATATTGCCTTTGACCGCGCCGAGGTGCATTTAAGGGAGGGGGATATTTTGGTTATGATGTCGGACGGCGTTACCACCGAGGGCACCGATTGGATCTGCGGCACGGTAAAGGCCTGGGATGTTGGCTCGGCACAGCAATTGGCCGACCGACTGGCCGCCGCCGCCCGCCGCCGGCGGGACGACGGGCACCATGATGATATTACCGTGCTGACCGCCGTTGTTAAAAAGTAATTGGGGGAGGCAATTTTTTAAAAAACAGCCCGGAGCTGTTTGCCAAAGCAGCAGCCAAAATGCACGCAAAAAGCACGGCTAAAATAAGTAAAGCTTGAATAAGCAAGTCTTGGCACGGCTTTGGCACGCAGCGCCGCAAAGCGCAGTTTTTAAAAAGCTGGTTAAAAAACAAAAAACTCCTCCCCGGCCCCCTTTGCCTTTTGCGCAAGGGCTTATAGAACGGTACGGGAATCATCAAAACAACTAAAAAACCTTTCTGCCGCGGCAGAAAGGTTTTGATTGTAATTTTGATTGTAATAATGAATGGTTGTAGGACGCTCTTGGCCGCCAAAACAAATGCGGCGTTTTCACCCGGAGCAAACCCCGGCCGGTCGGCGTGGCCCTGCCGCCAAAAAATTTAGCCTTGTTTTAAGGCTTATTAATCGTTGTCTCGGCCTTGTTCGTCCAGTTGTTCTTGTTCGCCGGTTTGGTTCTGTAGGCTAATTTGGTCTCGTTCGCCGGTTTGGTCTTGACCATCTATTGGTGCTTGTTTGTCTATTGGTTCTTGTCCGTCGGTTTGCTCCGGCGCGGCATCGGCTGTCGGCGGCTGCTCTAAGGCGGCTAAGCCGCAGTTCATCTCCTGCGTGGCGGCAGCCAGCTCGGCGTGCAGGGTGTCCAGCTCCTTCGCAAAGCTTTCGGCCGCGGTGCGCAGCCCGGTTTGCAGGCGGTCTAACACCCCTTGCGTTTCGGCGGCGGCGGTTAATTGCCGGCGAGAGCGCTCAGCAACCGTTTGGGCGCACTGCTCGGCTCGCTCAATAATTTCGGTGGCGCTCTTGCGCGAGGCTAAGTACATGGTGCCAATGCCAACGCTCATTTTTTCAATTTCGTCCTCCCGGCCGCGGTAATGCTCCAGCTGCCCGTTTAAAAAGGTAACCTCGCTTTCCAGCTCCTTTTGCTTTTCCTCCAGCTCTTTTAAAGCGGCGTGCAAAACGCTAAGCTCTTGCTGCTGTTTTTTTAAAAGCTTTTCCTGCTCGGCCGCCTTGCCCTTGTAAAGCTCGGCCTGCTGCTGAATAAAGCGGTTTACTTCTTGCTTGCTGTAGCCCAAAAAGCCTGTTTTAAACCCAATGCCCAATACTTTCACCCCTAATAACGGTAGCGCGCCTGCACAACGCGGGTTGCCCGCAAAGCGTTGCGGCGCTTTTACCCTATTTTACCACACCGGGGCAAAAGTTACAATTCTTTTTTTGCTGCGGCGGGCAGAATGTAGGTTTTCTATTGACAAACCGGGGAATTAGTGGTATAAATATTAAAGATAAAGCGTTGACGGAACCAGTAACACCCCTGTTGGTATTTTAGAGAGAAAAACATTTTGCTGCAAGTTTTTTATACCGCCGGGTGCGAACACCACTCCCGAGCCGCGCGTGATGAACGCCGCCGTGCTGCCCGCGTTAAGGGCTGGCCCCGCTTTTGGTTGGCGCCTTGCAAAAACGGCAGGTAAAAGCTGCCGCTTTGCCGCCCGTTTGCCCTTTGGGGCGGGTTGGTAAATGGTGCCGCAGTAAACCGGGCCGCTAAGTTAAACTTCAAGGTGGAACCGTGCATTTTCATGCACCCTTGAACGGCAAAAGCGCCGTTTTTGGGTGCTTTTATTTTTAATTTTAAAAAGGGGCGCGCCCCGAAACCGGAGGATGATTTAAAATGAAACTGATTTTGCAGGACGGCAGCATTGCCGAACATTCTTTTGATGAGGAAATTGGCTGCGGCGCCTTGCGCCACACCGCCTCGCACATTTTGGCCCAGGCCGTAAAGCGCCTGTACCCCGAAACCAAATTGGCTATTGGCCCCTCTATTAAAGATGGCTTTTATTACGATTTAGACCGGCCGGAGCCGTTTACCGACGAGGACCTTACAAAATTAGAGGCCGAAATGAAAAAAATTGTTAAGGGGAATTTAAAATTAGAGCGGTTTACCCTGCCCCGGGCCGAGGCCATTGCCCTAATGCAGGAGCGGCAGGAGCCTTATAAAATAGAGCTGATTAACGACCTGCCGGCCGACGCCGAGCTCAGCTTTTTTAAGCAGGGCGAGTTTATTGACCTTTGCGCCGGCCCCCATGTTACCTACACCTCGGCCGTAAAGGCCTTTAAGCTAACCTCTATTGCCGGGGCTTATTGGCGCGGGAACGAAAAAAACAAAATGCTGACCCGTATTTACGGCACCGCCTTTGCCAATAAAACCGATTTGGCCGCGTATTTAGAGCGCATGGAGGAGGCTAAAAAGCGTGACCACCGCAAAATAGGCAAGGAGATGGGCCTGTTTATGATGTCGGAGGAGGGGCCGGGCTTTCCCTTCTTTTTGCCGAACGGCATGATCTTAAAAAACACTTTAATTGATTACTGGCGCCAGATCCACACCCGCGACGGCTATGTAGAAATTTCTACTCCCATTATGCTCAACCGCCATTTGTGGGAGACCTCAGGCCACTGGGACCATTACAAAGAAAATATGTACACCACGGTTATTGACGATACCGATTTTGCCATTAAGCCAATGAACTGTCCGGGCGGTATGCTGGTGTATAAATCTGAAATGCGCTCCTACCGCGATCTGCCTATGCGCGTAGGGGAGCTGGGGTTGGTTCACCGGCACGAAAAATCCGGGCAGCTGCACGGATTAATGCGGGTGCGCTGCTTTACGCAGGATGATGCCCACATTTTTATGACAGCCGACCAGATTACCGACGAAATTAAGGGCGTTGTGCGCTTAATTGACGAGGTTTACAGCCTGTTTGGCTTTAAGTACCATGTAGAGCTTTCTACCCGGCCGGAAAACAGCATTGGCAGCGACGCCGATTGGGAGCTGGCTACCAACGGCCTGCGCGCCGCGTTGGATGAAATGCATTTAAACTACGTGGTAAACGAGGGCGACGGCGCCTTCTACGGCCCCAAGATCGACTTCCATTTAGAGGATTCTATTGGCCGTACCTGGCAGTGCGGCACCATTCAGTTAGATTTTCAGCTGCCGCAGCGGTTTGAGGCAGAATATACCGGGGCCGACGGCCAAAAGCACCGCCCCATTATGATCCACCGCGTGGTGTTCGGCTCTATTGAGCGGTTTATTGGCATTTTAATTGAGCATTACGCCGGCAAGTTCCCCACCTGGCTGGCACCGCTGCAGGTACGCCTGCTACCAATTACCGACCGTAATAATGAATATACCAACGGTATTATTTCTGCCTTAAAAGCGGCCGGCGTGCGTTGTGACGCCGACAAACGGCAGGAAAAAACCGGCTTTAAAATTCGCGAGGCGCAGCTTTCAAAAGTGCCGTATATGCTGATTATTGGTGATAAAGAGCAGGAGGAGGGCACGGTTGCCGTGCGCCGCCGCGACACCAATGTAACCGAAACCATGAAGGTAGAGGATTTTATTGCCTTGATTACAAACGAAATTGCCACCAAAGGGCAAAAGGCGTAAAGCCGCCCCTTAGCGCAAGGTTAAATTTTAAAAGCCAACCCTGTTTTGCAGGGCTGGCTTTTTTGCGGCTTTAAGATCTTGCTGCCGGCTGTTTGGTAAGATTTTTAGCAAGGCAGCAAAATAACGGCTGTTTTTGCCTGGTCGCCTTTGTAAGGAGTCGGATTAAGCGCGGTTTAAAAGCAGGTGGGTTTTCAGCAAAGCCGTTTGGGTCTTGGCGTCTTTAATCTCGCCGTTTAAAACCATTTGCACCGCCGTTTGCAGCGGAATTTTTTTCAGGTTTAAAAATTCGTCCTCGTCCGGGTCGGTTTGCCCGTAGGTCAGCCCCTGCGCTAAGTACATGTAAATAATTTCCCCGCAGTAGCCCGGCGTTGGGTAAAGCTCCCCTAAAAAGGTCATGTGTTCGGCGGTAGCGCCGGTTTCCTCCCTCAGCTCGCGGCGCCCGCAATCCAGCGGGGGTTCGGTTTTGCTGTCCCGCTTTCCGGCGGGAATTTCTAACACGGGGGCGCCGTAGGGGTAGCGAAACTGCTCTACCATCAGCACCTCGTTTTCCGGGGTCAGCGGCACTACGCAAACACCGCCGTTATGCTCCACCACCTCACGCGTGGTGGTTTTTCCGTTGGGCAGCAGAGCCTTGTCTACCCGCAGGGTAAGAACCTTTCCGCGGTAAATGTACTCCTGCTTTAACGGTTTTTCCTCTAAATTCATAAAAACACCTCATTTTAGTTGTATATCTGCCTTTGCAGGGCGCATATATTTAAAATAAAAAGATCGGCCGTACGGCGCCGATCTATGGGAAGGCTGACGGCATGGAAAGTAAAATTCACCCTATTGAGTATAGTTCTTTTGAAATAAAAAAGATCATTGCCGACCTGCGGGGGCGGTATCCGTTTTCGGAGTGGACCCCCATTGGCAAAACGGTTGCCGGGCGGGATATTCCGGCGCTGATTATTGGCACCGGCACTGATTACACTGTGCTGCAAAGCGGGGCCGACCCGGCCTTTCGGTTGGGTACGCTGCTGCTTTTAAGGTTTGCTGAGGAACTTTGCCAAAGCGTTATTACCGGGAGGGAACTGTGCGGCGTAAACATTCGTAAGGCCATGTTTCGGCGCGGCGTTATCATTTTGCCAACCCTAAACCCCGACGGGGCCGAAATTGCCCAACGGGGCGAAATCGGCTGCGGGTATATGTCCGGCAAGATCAGCCAAATGTGCGGCGGCGAATATTCTAAATGGCGGGCCAATTTGCGCGGGGTAGAGCTGGCCGGCAATTTTAAGGGAAATTTTGAGCAGCTAACGCAGCGTGAAACCGGCTCCGAAAACAGCGGGCAGCCCAATTTTTGCGGTTTTTACGGCTACCGGCCCGAAAGCGAACCCGAAACTGTTGCCCTGGCAAATTTAATACATAAAAAGCCAACGCGCGGCTTTTTAGAACTGGCCGCCCCGGGCAACAGCGTTTGGTACGGCGGGGGCGAAACACCGCCGCCCGGCAGCGCCAAAATGGCGCAGGTGCTGGCCTCGGTTGCAGGGTTTAGCGTTACCCCGCCTGTAGGGCAATCAGGCGCCGAAATTTGCGATTACTACGCGCGCGAAACGGGGCAGCCCGGCTTTTGCGTAAAGCTGGGCGAAAAGCAAAATATTCCGCAGGTTAGCGGGTTAAACAGCTGGTACGCCCGCCTGCGCGAGGCGCTGGTGCTGTTTTCGTTAATTTAGCGGAAGACCAACTCCGGGGGGCTGCCCCTCCAGCAGGCCAAAGCCGGCCACTACACTTACCGGCAGCGAGAATACTAAGGCGCCGGCTTCGGTATCCGGCCCTGCCTTTTCTAAAATGCTGCGCATAATGCCGGCCTTTGCGGCCGCCCGCGCAACAATTAAAATAGTCTCCTTCTCCTGCGCTAAGCTAACCTTTAAAAAACCGTTCGTCGGCACCGGTACCGGTTCCCTTGGCGTACAGCACCGTTCCGCCGGCCGCACCTGCCGCGTGAGCGGCGTTCATCGCATCATCGGTAAAGCCGGCATTTGCCATGGCAATCATCAGTTCGTACCCCGGCTCAAAGGCTGGGGTATATTTGGCGTTTGGCCCCTTGTTTAAGTATTCCACGGTTTTTCCGCCCCCTACGCTTTTAATGGGTACCGCAATAATAATGCCGTGCCCCGGCACCCCAACAAAGGTGCGCTCTTTTTGTAATGTAATCAGTTTTTCGGTGTCCTGCCGGTTGGCAACGGTAAAAATAGCCCTTTTTTCGTTGCCCTCTATGCCTAATAGATTCAGCATGCTGCGCGCCGCGGTGCCGCGGCCGTGCAAAATGGCGGTTAGCGGCAGCTGCAGCTCGCTGCAAATTTTTAAACGGTGCCGGCCGCCTGCGGGCCAATTCCCGGGGCGGGCCGGTGGGCAAAAACGCTTTTTACACCTGCCTAAAACGGTTAAATTCTGGCGTTTTGGCGTCTGCCAACCGTGCACGGCGCCGTTTTAGACTAAATTTTAAACTAATTATACCGTATTTTTTAAACTTCGGCAACTGCTATTTTAATAACATTTTGTAAATTAATGGAATTTTGCCCCCAAATTTATGAATAAACTGAAAAACAAAACATCTTTTTTGCAAAAACTATTGTAACGAACCTTAAAATTTGGTAAAATAAATAGTAACCTTGGCGGGGCGCCGCACTTGCTGCATAAGCAAAAGCGGAGCAACCCGCCGCCGAAGCATTTTTGGGAGGCGTTTTTTTGAAAGAAATTGAAATTGCCGCGTTGTATCCAACTTTAAATACCATTGCGGCCGGGCTGGTGCAGTCTTTAACCTACCCGTTTGAGCTTTTACCTAAAATTCACGATTATATTTTAAAGCTTGGCCCGCAGCTGGACCCTGCCGTTTTTGAAAAACGGGGGGAGGATGTTTGGGTAGCTAAGGACGCTAAAATTGCTCCAACCGCATTTATAAACGGCCCCTGCATTATAGACAGCGGCGCCGAGGTGCGCCACTGCGCCTTTATTCGCGGCAACGCCATTATTGGCAAGGGGGCGGTTGTTGGCAATTCAACCGAGCTGAAAAATGTACTGCTGTTTGACGGTGTTCAGGTGCCCCATTACAACTATGTGGGCGATTCTATTCTGGGCTACAAATCGCACATGGGCGCCGGGTCTATTACCTCGAATGTTAAGTCCGATAAAAGCTTGGTCGTGTTAAAATCCAACACCGAAAAAATTGCAACCGGGCTAAAAAAGGTTGGCGCCTTTTTGGGCGAATTTGTTGAGGTTGGCTGCGGCAGCGTGCTAAACCCCGGCACGGTTATTGGGGCCCATTCGCAGGTTTACCCGCTTTCCTCGGTGCGTGGTGTTGTGCCGGCGAACAGCATTTACAAAAAGGCCGGCGAAGTTGTTTTAAAACAGCCAAGGTAAGGCTGCGGAGTTAATTTAATGGAACTGTGGGAAATTTTAAATCAAAACGGTAAGCGTACCGGCCGGGTGGTAGCCCGGGGCAATGTGCAGCTAAAGGCAGGGGAATACCACCTGGTGGTGCACATTTGGCCGGTAAACGATTACGGCAGTTTGCTCATTCAAAAACGCACCAAAACCAAGCGGATGATGCCCGGCGTTTGGGCGGCAACCGGCGGCGCGGCCATTGTGGGGGAATCCTCTTACGAGGCGGCGGCCCGCGAGCTGTACGAGGAGCTGGGTATTAAAGCCACGCGTGAAAGCTTAAAGTTTGTGCGCCGAATGCGAAAGCGTAATTCGTTTGTAGATATTTGGGCCATTCATGTAAATGTTCGCGTGCCGGAGCTAAAATTGCAAAAAAGCGAGGTTGCCGAGGCGCGCTGGGTGAACACCACCACTTTAATGAGCATGGTTCGGGACGGAAAATACCACGATTACGGTCACGATTATTTTGAAAATGTTTTAAAATGCAGTGCGCGTTTTAAACGGGAGGACTTAAAATGAGCCGTTCTGTAGAGGGGCAAAAGTGCCCCGCTTGCCACGGATATTTATTTGATGATGACGATATTGTTTATTGCCCGGTTTGCGGCGCGCCGCACCACCGGGATTGCTACCAGGCGTTGGGCCACTGCGCTTTGCAGGCGCAGCACGGCACCCCGCAGCAGTACAAAGAGCCCGAAAGTAAACCCGCCGGGCAAACGCCCGCTGCCAACGGTGGCAAACAAAGCTGCTGCCCGGCCTGCGGGCGGGACTTAACCGGGAAAGAGGCGTTTTGCCCCGGCTGCGGCCGCCCGGTTGGCAGCGGCGCTGGCTTTCTGGCCGGCTTTGCGCAGGCCAACCCGTTTGTTAGGCTAAATAAAAACGAAAAGTTAGAGGATGACATTACCGTAGGCGAGGCTGCCCAGTATGTTGGCCCCAGCGCCCCGCGATACATCAACTGCTTTAAAAAACAGGGCAAAACCAAAAAAACGGGCTGGAACTGGGGGGCATTTTTGTTTCCCCAGGCTTGGTTCTTTTACCGTAAAATTTACCTGCCCGGCGCCTTGTTTTTTATTTTGTTTCTAACGGGTACCTTGCTAACCTACGCTTTTACCGGCTTGGTAGACCGCGTGCCGGAGGAGCTGCAGCGCAACAGCTCGCTCATTGCAAACTACATTTTGCAAAACCTAACCAAGGCCGATATTCCCGTTTTAATTGCAGTAGCCGTTGGGGCTTTTACCAAATTGGCTGTAAGAATTTTTGCCGGTTTATTTGGCGATTATTTTTACCATAAAAGCGCCTTTGCCCGCATTCGCGCCGCAAAGGAGCAAGAGGAATACACCGAGCAGCCCGAACAGGTGCTGCAAAAAATGGGCTGGGTAAACATCTGGCTCGGCATGCTGGGGCTTTTTGGGATAACCTGGTTATGCTATTTTATTCTTAGTTTGCTTTAAAGCAAGCAAAATAGCAGGAGGATTTACAAATGAAAAAAATCACAAAAGCCGTTATTCCGGCCGCAGGGCTTGGTACCCGGGTGCTGCCCGCTTCTAAGGCAATCCCCAAAGAGATGTTGCCTATTGTAGATAAGCCCGCCATTCAGTACATTGTGGAGGAAGCGGTTCGTGCCGGCATTACCGATATTTTAATTATTACCAACCGCGGTAAGGGTGCCATTGAGGACCATTTTGACCACTCCTTTGAGCTGGAAACCATGCTCTCTTTAAAAGGCAAACACGAGGTTGCCGAGCAGCTGGGTGAGGTTTCAAAGCTGGCAAACATCTTTTTTTTACGCCAAAAGGAGACAAAGGGCCTGGGCCATGCCGTGCTGTGTGCCGAGCGGTTTATTGGCAGCGACCCGTTTGCCGTGCTTTACGGGGATGATGTAATTATTGGCGAGGACCCGGCCATTGGTCAGCTGTGCCGCGCGTACGAAAAATACGGCAAGGGCACCGTAGGCATTAAAGAAGTTCCGCGGGCCGATGTTTCTAAGTACTGCTCGCTAAAGGTAGACCCGCTTTGCGAGAATTATTACCGCGTAACCGATATGGTAGAAAAACCAACCGAAGACCAAATTATGTCGCTGTTTTCTATTTTAGGGCGCTGTGTGCTGCCGCCCGATATTTTTGAGATTTTGCGACATACCCCAAACGGTGCCGGCAACGAGCTGCAGCTTACCGATGCTATGAAGGCTTTAGCCCAAAAAGACGGCATGGTTGGGGTAGATTACACCGGCGTGCGGTACGATATGGGCAACAAATTTGGCATTTTAAAGGCAAATATTGAGGTTGGCCTGCAGCACCCCGAGGTGCGCGACCAGCTGCGGGCCTTTATGAAAGAGATTGCCCCAAAATTGGAGGGAATTTAATGAAGTATCAGTATTTATTATTCGATTTAGACGGCACATTGTTAGACTTTTTAAAATCTGAGGCCGTTTCTATTCGTGAGGTGTTTCAAAGCTTTGGCCTGCCGCATAATGACGCGGCGGTGCAGCTTTATTCAAAAATTAACGACAGCTACTGGAAACGCTACGAAAAGGGTGAAATAAAACGGTCGGAGATTTTTGCCGGCCGGTTTCAAACCTTTTTGGCGCAAATCGGTCAACCGGGTGACCCGCAAGCCCTTTGCGACGCTTACTTTTTAAAGCTTTCGCAAAGCGCGTACCTGCTGCCCGGCGCGCTGCCGCTGTTACAGGCGTTAAAGGGGCGTTACACCCTTTGTGCCGCCACCAACGGCTACGCCGTAACCCAGCACAACCGGCTGCAGCTTTCTGGGCTAAAGGAATATTTTAACTACCTTTTTATTTCGGAGGAAATGCAAACCAAAAAGCCGGATAAACAGTTTTTTGATTTGGCCTTTGGGGCGCTGGGGTGTAAAAACCCAAAACAGGCGTTAATGATAGGGGATTCTTTAAGCAGCGACATTGCCGGCGGTCTTGCTGCCGGGTGCGACACCTGCTTTGTAAACCTAAGCGGCCAAAGCGTTACCCCGCCGCCAGGCACCACCTACACTGTTACCGCGCTAAACCAAATTATTCCCGTTTGCGGGCTTTAGTTTGTTGTAAAGAATGCGCGTAAAAATACGCCGTGGTTAGCCGGTACAACCAAAAACCGCTATGCCACAAAAACCGTTGCCCCTTTGTTGGCCCAAAAGTGCCCGGTGTAAACGGCGCCTTGCTTTAAAAAGGCGTTTTAAGCCAAAAGGGGATTGACAAATTTTAACAATCCTGTTAAAATAAAAGTGAGTTAAAATGTGTTAAAGGGGGTGCTGCAGGCGTTGGAACATTTAAAAACCGTTGCCAAAAACAAAAAAGCCTACCACGATTATTTTGTTACCCAAAGCCTTGAGGCCGGCATTGAGCTTTGCGGCACCGAGGTAAAAGCCATTCGCGCCGGGGGCGTAAATTTAAAAGACGCCTGGTGCGACATTGAAAACGGCGAGCTGTTTGTAAAGGGAATGCACATTTCCCCCTACGAAAAGGGCAACATTTTTAATAAAGACCCTTTACGGGTGCGCCGGTTGCTTATGCACAAAAGAGAAATTTTGCACCTGTTTGGCCAAATTAAGCAACAGGGGTACACCTTAATTCCGCTCTCGGTTTACTTTAAGGGTTCTAACATTAAAATTCAGGTTGGCCTTTGTAAGGGCAAAAAGCTGTACGATAAACGCGAGTCGGCCGCCGTGCGAGATATGAACCGCTCCATTGCACGTGCCGTAAAAGAAAGGGAATATTAACGTGAAATATTTTACGGTTGAATTAAAAAAAGAATTTCCCATGCTGCAAACCAACCAAAACCCGGTTTTACACTGCTATGTAAACGATATTTTTCGCCGGGACGATCATTACAATGCCCCCGGTATGTTAATTATGCCGGGCGGCGGTTACGCCCAAGTTTGCTTTGACCGCGAGGGCGAGTGCATTGCGTTTTGGTACTTAAAGGCCGGCTATTGTGCTTTTGTGCTGCAGTACAGCGTTGCACCGGGCGCCCATTTTCCAGAGCAGCTTTGCGAGGAGGCTGCCGCCATGCTGTACATTCGGCGTCACGCCAAGGAATGGCGGTTAGACCCCGAAAAAATTGCCGTTAGCGGCTTTTCGGCCGGCGGGCATTTGGCCTGCTCCTTGGGTACTATGTGTAACGACCCGGCCGTAACTGGGCTTTTGGGTGTTACCCCGCAGGAGATTGCACCAAACGCCATGGTGCTGGGGTACCCGGTTATTGCAGCCGACCCCGCCATTGCTCATGTTGGGTCTATTAAAAATGTTTCAGGCGTGGAAGATACCTCTTCTCCCGACTATTTAAAATTTGGGTTAGAGCATAAAGTAAACGAGTTTACGCCGCCAACCTATTTGTGGCACACGGCCGATGATAACTGTGTGCCCTGCAAAAACAGTTTGGTGTTTGCGGCGGCGCTGGCCGAGCACGGCATTATGTACGAGCTGCACATTTTCCCACACGGGCCGCACGGCCTGGCCGCTTGCGATTTAGCCTCATCCCCTTATGTAGATGAGGTTGCAGCGCTGGCCAACGCGTGGGTAGATGAATCCATTCGGTTCTTAGCGGTTGTGTTTGGCAAGTAGCTGGTATTTTACGCTTTTTGCGCCGGGCAACCGGCGTTATATATGGGGGCGTAAAGGTTTCGACGGGGACAGGGAAGCAAGATTAGCGGGTAGTGTGGCGAAAACACTTAAAAAGTCGCAAAAAAAATTAACTGACAATAGAAATATTGCATTAGCAGCCTAATTTAGGCTGCCGTTCGACCCGGTAGAACTGCGGACCGGTTAGAGCGTCATTTTAGCAGTGAACGTGAACGGCGGTTTGCTCCGCCCGCCGTCATGATTTTGGAGCTACCAAGCAGCGCGCTTTGGCAGCCGTGTGCGCTGTAAGGGAACTTTAAACAACTGCCTGCACCCGGAGAGAATTTTGTGAAACTGTTTTCGGACGGGGGTCCGACTCCCCCCGCCTCCACCAAATGCTTAAAAAGTGCCTATTTTAGGCGCTTTTTTTGTTTCCGGCACGAATTTGGCACGAATTTTTAAAGCTTTTCTAATACTTCAAGCGCTTTTTCCTGCTCGGCGGGGTAAAGGTGCGCATAGGTGTTCCAGGTCATTTCAACCTTGCTGTGGCCTAACCGGCGCGCAATTTCTTGAATGTTAATACCGTTGTTGGCCAGCAGGGAGGCGTGGCTGTGCCGAAAATCGTGTATACGAATAACCGGCACCCCGGCCGCCTTGGCGTAGGCTATGTTTGCGTTGGAAATACTGGTGTCGGAAAGACAGTGCCAGCCGCCGCAAACCCGCCAGTTATTGTTAAAGCCCTTTAACTGCTGCTGCATTTGTTTGTGTTCGGCCAAAATGGCAAGCAACACCTTTGGCAGCTGAATATCCCGGTAAGAGGATCTGTTTTTTGGCGGCGTTTCTACAATGGGCTGCCCTTTAATCTTTTGGGCCACGCTGCGCCGAATGTGCATAATATTCCCCTCAATATCAGTCCATTTTAACGCGTTTATTTCGCCCTTGCGCGCCCCGGTGTAGTAGGCAATGTTAAAAAACACATAGCAGCCGTAGCTGTTAAAGGTTTTTCGCATTGCAGCTGCGGCGGTAATGTAAAGCTTAAACTGCTCCGGGGTGTAAAAGTGCAGCTTGTCTTGCGGCTTTTCAAATAAAACCTCTTTAAAATTATCTAATCGAACTAACGGGTTGCCCGGCAAATACTCCATTTTAACCGCCCAGTTCAGCATGGCGCGCAGCTCACTGTAAATATTACGCCTTGTTCTAACCGCTAACGGGCGCTCTTGCACGGTTTCTTTCCAGGTAGATAAAATACTTAAGTTCAGCTTGCTAAGCTTTACATGGCCTAAAATTGGCAGTATATCATGCTTAAAAAAGCGAATGGTTTTTTCAAGGGTCGAAGTTCGCACATTATGCTTTTTATCGGCTATGTACAATTCAAATAAATCGTTTACCGAAATATTGTTTTTCGCTGCAGGATCAGCCTTAATCAGTTCGGTTAAACGCAGCTCTGCCATTTTGGCCGCAGCTAAACCGTAAACCTTTTTGTTTTTTTGCCGGTAGTGGCCGTTTCCGTCCGTATAATTTATACATACCCGGTATTGCTGTTCGCCGGCCTTTTTCTTTCCTGTTTTGTAAATGGGCATAAAAATACCGTCCTTTCTTTTACTTGACATTTTAAGGACGGTTTGGTACAATATTAACGGTAGTTTTCCAGGCTACTTTTTTTTGTACCGGCCCCGTCCGGTCGCTCCTCGCTCTGTTCCAGCAGGGCGGGGGGCTTTTTTTATTTGTTGCTAAGGGTTTTAATCAGCTCCGCAAAAAGCGGCGCGTAAACGCTGCGTATGCCCTCATAAACGGTAGCGGCCGTTTTCTCGTCGTATACATGAGAAGTTAGGTTTCTCGATTCCAGTATTTCAAGCCAGCCGGTTTCGTCTGTTAATTTTTTTAATTTAAAACGAAAGCGCTCCTAAAATTATTCGTCCGAATTAAAGAATAAATCCGGGTCTATATTCCAGCTAACGGTTGCTCCGCTCGGATTGAATTCAACTCTTGACTTTCCGGAGTTTTGGTTTGGAAAGTACGGCAGCGCAATTTCGCTGGTTGTGTCATAGTATACATAATAGCTTGAGCTGTCCTCGCTGCTGGAGGCCTTGGCCTTTTTCTTTTCTTTTTTCTTTTTCTTTTCCTGCGTTGGTGGGTCGCATTTTGAACAAGGCTTATACCCCTCGTCTTTGGCGTCCTCTAATGTAATGCGAATTTTGCTTTTTGAAAGTGAGTCGCAATCGGAGCGGTGATATTTCGCCCCGGTTTTGGTTATGTAAACATAAGTAAAGCTGGAAAGGTTTGTTACTACATAAATAACAACACTAACAGCAACGCCTACGCCTAAACCAATTAGCAGGTATTTTAAATTTCCCTTATCCTTAAAAAACAATTTTGCTTTGCTTTCGCTATTGTCCAGTTCGTCTGTTTCGCACTTTTCTTTTCTTTTCCTAGAACGAATAAACAGTGCTGTAGCCAAACCAACTAAAAATTCAAAGGAATAAATTAAAAGCGGAACGATAACAACAGCAAAAACCACATAATAAATAATAGCGATTGCGTCTTGTGGCCCATTTATAGTAGCAACTAAGCCCCAAATCCAAAAAACAATAGCAGACGGTGGAAAGAACATGGAAAGTGCTATAAAAATAAAGGTAACAAAAAAATTGAGCTCTAGTATAACCAACGGGAACAATGCTGTGGAAAACAGCGTAATAAAATAGTACAGTATCATTCCGAATGTGCCAAGACAGTTTACAAACTTTTCTTTTAACCTCATTTTTACCCTCCGCAATAGTTAGTTTTTAAACACTGGTTAGCCTCATTTTGCATTGAAAAAGGCTAAATAATTATGATGTAGGCATACTTTTAATTAAAATAAAGAGGGAAACACACCCTATACATGTTAGAGTCACCTTTAACCAATGTAGTTTTGTTGAATCGTCTGCTGTTTCCGCTAATAAATTGAGACCGCGGGCTAATTGTATACCACCAAAAATTGAAAAGCCTATTATTAAGAAACCCAAAATAGTACTGCCTTTTCCAACTGTCTTTGCAATCTCAAAAACATCAATTGTTGTAGAAATAGACTTGGCAACGAATAGAGCAATTGCTAATAGGGCGAGGATAATTGTCGGCAGCATTTTAAAAATTTCTTTAATCGTAAATTTTTCATTATCTTTTGGCTTTTTATTGTTATCATCCATTTTGCTTTACCCCTTAAAATTATTTGTGTAATTACTCCTCAACTTCCCGAATAATTAGTTTTGGTATACCAAGAATTCGGCAATGGTCTAAATTTTCGTTTTCTATTTTCTTAGGTGAATAAGCGGGGTTAATTGCAACAAGCCGCAACCAGCTTTCGCCCTGTTTGTACTCAACCTTTTTAAGCGTACCTAATTCGTCATCATATATTACTACACCAACCTGCCCACTGTAATTTACGGTGGGCTGTTTTAGTATAAGCACCCGGTCGCCGTCCTGGTATTCCGGGTACATACTATCGCCTTTTACCCTTAAAACAAAAAATTCGCTTTTATCACGGCCTTTTAAATAAGTGTCTGGAATGTTAACCGTATCACCCTCCCAGTCTTCAAGCGCCTGGTGTTCAAATCCGGCTGCTACTTCCCCAATTACCGGGAATGTGGTGTAATTTTCGGTTATGGTTGGTTCGGGGAGGTTGATGTAATTGTCTTTTGGCTGCTTTTCGCGTGGAACATCAAAGCCCATAAGCCAAGCTTCCGATACATTTAAAGCACGAGCAATTTTATAAACTGCATCTTGCTTGCCTTCCCAATCACCCTTTAAGTAATGAGATATGCTCGATTTACTAATACCCGTAAGTCTTGAAAGTTCGGCGGGCTTTGTATTTGTTAATTCTAAGCCTTGTTGAAGTCTTTCGGAAAATGATACTTTTTTCATTTCAAAAAACCTCCGTTTATAAGTGTGGTGTGATTATATAATAACATACGGGTTGCGAAAAATCAATATAAAAATAAAAAAAGTTGCGAAAAATCAATTTTTTGTATTGACAAATCGCAATAGGGGTGGTATAATTCAAATAGTTGAGGAAAACTCAACGAAATGAAAGGCGGTGAAAATATGCCAAAAATAGATTACAACAAATTGCGTGGAAAAATTGCTGAAAAAGGACTTAATCAGAAAGATTTAGCCCGTAAAATAGGCGTTAGTGAGGGACAGTTTTGTAAAAAACTATCTGGTGAGTATGCGTTTAAGCAGTCCGAAATTGTAAGAATATGTGAAGTACTCGATATAAACACAGCGCAAATAGGTGATTATTTTTTTACCACATGAGTTGAGAAAACGCAACATTTTTTAACGACAATTTCAGCAACTGGCTCAAAGGTGGTGATTAAATGAAAAAAGAAGTATTAGCTTTAATTATTGCTATCGCCAGGATTGCGGTTGCAATCGTTCTAATGTATTGGGCGATAAAATACGCTATGTCTGCCATTAAGTTTTTTAATGCTGGTTACGATTCTTTTAAATCGGTTACATCATTTTTTCTAACGGCAACTTCAGCAAAAACTCTGCTACATCTTTAATACCGTTTTTAAAACGGTTTTGCATTAACTCAATAGCGGGTTTATTCAATTCAAAAGAATTTACAGCCCCATAGTAAGTGATACATTTTTGGTCGTACAGTTCCATTAAGTCGTCATAATTGTTATCACTTAGTATGTCTGAGTATTCGCATTTTGACAGTGCCGGTTCATCAAAATATCTTGCAACTTCTTTTGGTTCGCCGGCTTTTATCCGCGTTAAGTAGTTTTTGTAAATTTTACAAAGGAGCCTTTTTGCATCTTTCGTCAAGAAAATTCATCCTTTCTTGGCAGACATAGCAAAAACATTATACATCAAGATAAATTTGGTGTCAAAATACAAAAGCGCATGCAGAGCAACAAAGGGGGGCGAGAACATGGACAGAAAAGAAATCAAAGCAATTTACGAGGAACATTTTGTGGCGTTGTCAAAGGCCGCAAAAAATCAATGCTCCGGTGAGGAGTTGAAAGCAATCACCGAAGCACTGATAATGACCGAAAAACGGCTTACTCAAATGTAGCGTTTATTCCGTCCACAACTGTTTTGTAAAAGTCAGCAATTTGTTTTGAATTAAATGCATTTCTATTTTCGGCACCCTTGTTGTCGTAATACTCGGTTTTGTCGAAACAAATGGCATTGTTTTCAATTGCAGATTTTACAATTTCAGCCGCAATTTCTTGAATTGACATGTAATCACCTCCTCAATGGTGATTATAGCACAATTTGGCGTAAAAGAAAAGTAGCCTGGAACAAATGAAAGCCTGGAAAGCTGATTAAAAAGGAAAGGGGAATAAAAATGAGCAAGCAGTTAATTTTTAAACCGCCGGTAGTAGATGTTGAAAGCGTAGAGGTCGTGCGAATAACGCCGGCGGCAAGCGAGGTAGTAACGGCCGTTATGCGGGAAACCGGGTTGTCGGGCCGGTACATTGTAAGCCAAATGATTTTGTTTTGTAAAGACAAGATTAAAATTGAGCGCAAATAACGAAAGGGGAATTTAAAATGGCAAAAAGACGGCACGGGCCGGTATCGGTTCAAAAGGCGATTGAGATTTATTACAAAAATGCCGAGCTGGGAACAGACGAGATTAAGGAGCTGTTTGGCTGCTCTAACGCGGTGGCCTGTAAGTACCGCATTATGGTGCGGGAGTATGTGGCAAAGAACTGTGATTTTGAGCTGGACGGCTTATTGGTTCCAACCGAGGAGGCCTACGCAGCCTGGGGCATTGACATTGCAAGCTACGAAAGGCGGTTTGCCAAGCTGCAAAAATACAATTTTGTGTAAGGAGGGAAAAGCAGTGATTTTAACCTTGGTGCCAACCTTAATTTTGGTTTCTATTTTGATTTTTTTGGCGGTAGGCGCGTTAATAGCGGTTACCATGTGGAGCCGGAACGAAAAGCTGGCAGACGATTACCGGCAGCGGAACACCCGGCTGCAGCTAAAGGCCGAAGCGCAGGAATACGAGCTGCGCAGCCTAAAGGCCAAGCTGAATTTTTTAGAGCAAAACGGTGCGGGGAAATAAAAAAAGCGGGGCCCCGGGAACCCGGAACCCCAAAAAGAAAAGGAAATGACCTAAACCGGCACCGAAAGGGCAGCACCATTGGTTTAGATTGTACCTTTAGTATATCACAAAAAACAAAATTTGTCAAATGAAAGGGTTTTGAAAATGAATGAGTTTGAATTTGCCTACAATTTAATTTCGCTGCTGAAAGCGGAATACCCGGAAACGGTTGTTACCGGGCTGGAACATAACGAATTTGCCGAAAGCAAGGTAAAAACCGAGCTGACCCTGGCGGACGGCACTAAGCTAAAGATTGGGCTAAGCTGCGAAAGGCCAAAGGAGCCGGAAACGGAGCTGACCGAGGCATGAGCTTGGCGGAACTGACGCAGTTAGACCTGTTGACCCAGCCTACAGTGCTTAAATGCGATAACTGCGGTTTGGAGTTTGACGAGGACGCGGCCGGAACCACAATTGAAACGCACGGCTTTACGGCCCCGCCATACGAGCATTTAATGTGCTGCCCCCGGTGCCGCTGCACCGAGCTTTACGAAATTGAACTGTGAGGGAAAGAAAATGACACACTGGAAAAAACTAACCAACCCCAATTACCTTGGCGCCTATTCAATTGAGGACGGCAAGGACCTAATTTTAACCATTGGCACCGTAGCAGAGGAAACTGTTATTGGCGCAGACGGCAAGCGAGAGGATTGCCCCGTTTGCCATTTTGAGGAACGCGGCGTAAAACCCATGATTTTAAACAGCACCAATATGAAAATGATTACCAAGCTGCTTGGCACCCCATACATTGAAAACTGGCGGGGGCACAAAATTCAAATTGGTGCCAAAAAGGTTAAAGCCTTTGGCGAAATTGTAGAGGCGCTGCGTGTGCGTGAATTTTTGCCGGCAACCAACAACCCTAAATGCGCCCGGTGCGGAAAAGAGATTGCCGCGGCGTTTGGCATGGGCGCTGAACAGCTGGCGGCCTACACCGAAAAGAAATATGGCCAAAAGCTTTGCAGTAATTGCGCGGCAGCACTGAAAAAGCAGGAGCATAAACAGCAAAAAACACAGGAGGGTGAAAATGGTACTGACGAGTGAAAACTACTTTAGCCAAAAGGCGAATATGGCCTATATGAGTGTGTCGCAGTTTAAAGGCTTTGAGCAGTGCCAGGCAGCTGCCATGGCCGAGTTAAGCGGCGAATACAGCCGGGAGGAAACCCCGGCGCTGCTGACCGGTTCTTATGTAGAAGCATACTTTGAGGGCACGCTGGATCTGTTTCGGGCGGGGCATGCCAACCTGTTTAAAAGGGACGGAACCTTAAAGGCCGAATATGTTAAGGCCGAGGAAATTATTAAGCGGATTGAGCGGGACAGATTTTTTATGCAGCAGCTTGCCGGGCGCAGGCAGGTTATTATGACCGGTAAAATTGCAGATGTTGCGGTTAAGGTTAAAATAGACAGCCTGCTGCCGGACAGAATTGTTGATTTAAAGATTATGAAAGATTTTGAACCGCTGTATGTGCCGGAGCAGGGGCGGCTGCCCTGGTTCGAGGCCTGGCGTTACGATCTGCAGGGCGCTGTTTACCAGGAAGTGGTTCGGCAGAATACCGGCAAAAGGCTGCCGTTTTATTTGGCGGCCGCCACGAAAGAAAAGGAAACCGACCTTGAGGTTTTAGAGGTAGAGCAGGAGCTGCTGGATTTTGAGCTGGAACGCTTTACCGAAACGGTTGGCCGTTATGACGCCGTTAAAAAAGGAATATTGGACGCTGAACGCTGCGAGCATTGCGACTATTGCAAGAGAACCAAAGTGCTGACAGCGGCAAGAAAGTCGGGGGATTTTGTAAATGAATAAAATTGTTTTAAAGGGCCGCTTAACAGCCGACCCGGAGCTGAAAACCACACAAACCGGGGTAGAAACCTGTAACTTTACGGTTGCGGTAGACCGTTACGCCGGTAAGGATAAAGAAAAAACGGTTAATTTTATTCCGTGCCGGGCCTGGCGGGCCACCGCTGCCTTTGTTTCAAAATACTTTGCCAAGGGTAAAGAAATTTTGGTAGACGGCACTTTAAATGTAGATAAATACGAAAAGGACGGCGAAAACCGTACCTACACCTATGTAAATGTTGAAAGCGTTGAATTCTGCGGCAGCAAGTCGGATAGCTCCTCTGCGCCCACCAACGCACCGGCTACAACCGCAGCAGCCCCGGATGTAGCCTTTTCCGAGGTAGATAATGACGACGATTTGCCGTTTTAACGGGGTGGAGGCATGACAATTCAAATAGACAGCCGGGAAAAGGCCCGGGCCATTCAAAAAGTACTGGCTCAGTTTGAGCAAAGTGGCGTAAAGCATTATGTTTCCAAGCTGTTTGTTGGGGACTACATGAGCCTGGATAACCCACGGTTGATTATTGACCGCAAGCAGAATTTAAACGAGGTAACCCAAAATGTTTGCCAGCAGCACTCCCGCTTTGTGCGCGAGATTGAACGGGCGAACGAGAACGGAATTAAGCTGCTGTTTTTAATTGAACACGGCGGCAGTATTCGCAGCCTGGAGGATGTACGCAGCTGGCAAAACCCCAGGTTAAAGGTTTCGCCGCTGGCAGTTTCGGGCGAACGGCTTTACAAAATATTGTACACCATGCAAAGCCATTACGGCGTTGAGTTTTTATTTTGCGACAAGCGCAGCACGGGCAAAAGAATTTTAGAGTTGTTAGGTGAGGGAAATGGCAAAGGTTAATGCGGAATATGTAAAACTGAAAAACCCGATTTTAACCGTGCTGGCCCGGTATGGCCTAACGCCGGACAAAAAAGGCTTTTTGTGCTGCCCGTTTCACAGTGAAAAAACCGCCTCGTTTAAGGTCTACCCCGAAACCAACAGCTTTCACTGCTTTGGCTGCGGGGCAACGGGGGATGTTATTGACCTTACCTGCCGAATAGAGCAGGTTGGGTTTACCCGGGCGGTGGAGCTGCTGGGCGGTGCGGATATAACCTTTTCGCAGCAGCGGAAAGCGGCACAGATAAAGCGTAAGCAAGAGCAGCAAGCAAAACACCGGGAGGAAGTTAAAACCCGTTATTGGCGAGATTTTGACCGTTTAAAGCAAACCGAGGACGAAATTGCAGCACTGCGGCCCAAAACGCCGGAGGAGGAACCCAGCCCGCAGTTTTTAGCGGCGCTCGGTCGGCTTTCGGGCCTGCAATATGCCTTAGAACAAAGCGAAAAGGAAGTGATGAGCCGTGGATTTTAGCAATTTAAGCGCCCGGGAGCTTTACAGTGACAGCGTGATTAACGAAATATTTGACGAGACCGACCCGGTAACACGGGAACAAATGATTATTGGCCTAAAGGAGCGCGCCGACGAGTTTGGCCGCAAAACAAGGGAAAATGTTGACCGGCTGGTTCGCGCGGCGGAACGCAGCGAAAAAGAGCAAAAGCGGCAGCAGGAAAGGGAAAACAAACGCTCGGCCCGGTCGGATGACAATTACACCGACTTTGGCTCAAAATACCCGGAGCTGCGCTGCGGGGCCTGGATTGCCGACAGCAGCGGGATTGCCGACCCTTACGCACGGTTTGACCAAAAAATAGTTTGCTCGCACCCGGTGCTGCCGGTTCAAATTATTAAAAATGTAGAGGAAGGCACCCAAAAGGTAAAGCTGGCCTTTAACGCGGGGGACGGCTGGCAGGAACGCATTTACCAGCGCAGCATTTTAGCCGACCGTGCCAAGGTTATTTCACTGGCGAATGACGGCATTTCGGTAGATTCCAATAAATCCAAAGACTTTGTGCGGTACATTTCCACCCTGCTGGACCTTAATTTTGATACCCTGCCGCGCCGTAGCGCAACGGTTAAAATGGGCTGGAAAAAGAATGGGTTTATGCCGTACAACACCGATTTGGAATTTGACCGGGACGGACGGTTTGACGCGTTATTTGATTCGGTACACAGCGCCGGCAGCCGGGAAAAGTGGCTGGACTTTGTGCTGCGGCTGCGCCAAACTAATCGGTTAGAGCCGCGGGCCATGATGGCGGCCAGCTTTGCCAGTGTTTTATTAAAGCCGTGCGGCCTGCTGCCCTTTTGGTTTAACATTTGGGGCACTACGGGCGGCGGTAAAACGGTTTGTGTGCTGCTGGCGGCCTCTATTTGGGCCGAGCCGGTAATTGGCCAGTTTATTACCGATTTTAAGGACAGCGCCGTAAGCTACGAGGTTCGGGCCAACTGTTTAAATAATCTGCCGTTTTTTATTGACGATACCGCCCAGGTGCGCCGCCTGTTAAAGGACGATTTTTCAGCCATGATCTATAAGCTGGCCTCGGGCAAGGGGCGCGGGCGCAGTAATGTGCGGCTGGGGGTAGATACCGAATATACCTGGAACTTTACCGTTGTTTGCTCGGGCGAGACGCCGCTGAGCAACGAAAAGCTGCAGGGCGGCGCTGTAAACCGGGTGCTGGACTTTGAGGTTGACGAGGGCAATATTTTTGAGGACGGACAAAAGGCTGCCATTTTACTTAGCGAAAACTACGGCTTTGCCGGCCGGGAATTTGTAGAGGCGGTAAACGATATTGGTTTTGACCGGCTTTTACAACTGCAGCAGCAAATTTTTGAGGAAATAAAATCCCCGGAAATTGAGGACAAGCAGACCCGCAGCCTATCTGCCGTGCTGTTGGCCGATAAAATCGCCACAGACTACATTTTTAAGGACGGGCGTTATTTAACCTTTAACGATTTAAAACGCGTCCTGGTGGATAAAAAGGCCCTTTCCGAGAACGAGCGCTGCCTGGACTACCTTTATGACAGCGTAAACATTAGCATTAACCGGTTCAACCCCGACTATTACAACGAGTACAAAGGCGAAATGTGGGGTGATTTTCGGGAGGTTGACGGGGTAAGCTGCGTTGTTATTATTAACACGGTGTTTCAAAAAATGTGCAGTGACGGCGGATATTCCTATAAAGGCTTTTTAGCCTGGGCGGTTAAAAGGGGGCTGGTTCTTGCCGGCAAGGACGGAAAAAGTACCAGGCCATTCCGCTTTAAAGGCACCGGGCTATCCCGCTGTATTTGCCTAAAGCTGCGTGAGGAGGAGCCGGCGATTGACGAAACAGACAGGTTGGCAATATAGGAATTTGTTACACTTGTTACACTGTTACACCGGCAAAACATGATTTTTTAACATTTTTAAATTTTTCACACCGTCGCAAAGGTCTCGCGTGTAGTAAAAAAAGTGGTGTAACTGGTGTAACGGTGTAACAACCCCTTAAAAATCCTTTATTTATGCGGGTTTTGCTGTTACACTTCCGAAAAAGCCATGTGTTACAAATCATTAAAAAGTGTAACAAAGAGGGTAAAACCGTATGGAAAAGGAAAAAATTGTAAGCTTGTTAAACCGCACCGTACGGTTACACGGCTTTAACCGGCTGTATGTGCTGCAAAAATATATTGCATACCGGGACGGTAAAACCGGCAGGCTGGAACATTGTGTGCAGCTTAGCGAAAAGAACAACCACGGTAATATTTTGCAAATAGGAATTGAAAAGGTTGAACCAATTGAAACCGAGGCCGAAAGCGTTCCTTTGCCGGCAGAACCTAAAGACGAGCTTACCGAAAACAAAGATTTTATTATAAAGCATTTTAACCGTGTTGTTCGGGTAGAGGGTTTAGAAAACTTGTATGTTTTAAAGCAATACATGGTGCAGCGGGAGGTTGAAACCGGCCGGTTGGAACGCAGCGTACAGTTATTGGAAAAGGAAAACAGAAACCATGCCATAGAGGTTGGCATAGAAAGAGTGAGAACATTATGAGTTGGGAATGTATATTAAACAGAATTATAGCGTTAATTAAGCAAAACGAAGTATTAAAAATTGAAAACGAACGGTTAAGGCGCAGCTTAGACGCCATGCACAACCGGGCTTTAATGGCTGAGCTGGGGTTAAAGTGCAAACAACAACGGGAGGGTTTAAAGAAATGAGTAAAATAAGCGTTTTAATCAAAGAGCCAGGCAAAACACCGCGGCATGTTCATATCGGCAATACCTTAAGCAATCTGCAAAATACAGTTGGCGGGTATATTGAAACCGTAACGCTTTGCAGTGATTTAGTGGTTATCTGCAACGAGGAGGGCCGGTTAAAGCGGATGCCACACTGCTGCAAAATATGCGGGGTTGATTTTGTAGGACCGGTAATTCTTTGCGGCGTTAAAAAGGACAGGTTCACAGATTTGCCGGTTGATTGGAAAGCTTTAAAAGAAATGTTTCCGGGGCTGTGGGAGGTAAAACAATGACAAATTATGAGCGTATAAAGGCAATGAGCGTGGAGGAAATGGAGGAGTTGTTTGATGATGTCCAAACTGACGCATTATTTCTTGAAGGAACGATAAATGGCCTAAAATATCCGACAGACTGGGGAAAATGGCTTAATTCGGAGGCAGAAGAATGAGCAGATATTATAAAGCGACAGAAGTTGATGAGTTTCTTAATATATTTGGAAAAGGAAATTGCAATTTGTGTTCATTTTATGATGAGTGCAATCCCGTAGGGCTTGATGGAGAAGGTTCGAATCAGTATTGTTGGCAAGCAAGGCAGTTTCCTACCGCTGATGTAACAGAGGTTGTGCGTTGTAAGGATTGTAAGTACCTTATGTTTTCGGATATGTACGGCGAATGTTCACAAGCACATATGGGAATTGTCAGACCCGACGATTTTTGCAATTACGGAGAAAGGAAAGATGAAAATGATGACCGATAAAGAAGCACTTCAAATAGCAAAAGAAGAATTAGAACGGGCGTTATATCTTTCCGAATGTAGCCGAAGCGCTGGAATTAGGGCAATAAACGAAGATAAAGCCGAATGGCTATCAATCTTGATTTGTAATGCTGAACAGTATATGAGAAAGGAAGATGATGAGAAATGAAAATAAGATATATCGTTGATATAGATGTAGATGATGAATATGAAAACCTTGACGAACTACAATTCAAATTAAGAGATGAATTAGAGGAATATGTCAAGAATGGTGAACTTGGATATTATGCAGACAAAACATCAGTAATGTTACAAGACGATTATTGCATAAAAGAGGAAAAGAAAAAATTAAAAAAGCAAATACCAACAAAACCATATACAAGAGATTTGTGGGAATTAGGAACGGCAATGGGTTATTCTTGTCCGACTTGTGGATATGATTTTCCTGTAAGTTATTTTGAGCCGTATTGTTGCAAATGTGGTCAGGCAATCAAATATACTGACCACCCAACCGAGAAAGGCGGTGATGGGTGATGGCTGAATATGAGTGCATTTGTAAATATTGTGCTTTTGCTGATGCTTGTCCGAGTGCACATTTTCCACCAAACAAAACGAAAGGTGCAGATTTGAGAGATATGAGAAGAAGAACAGGCAACACACGCACACCAAAAGAAAGAGGTGAGAGTGATGGCTGAATTGAATGATAAAGAGTTTAAGGATTTTGATGAGATAGTGAAAAACACCTTAAATTCGTTGATTGATTGTGCTGACAAACACAACATTGACCGAGATAGTTTTATCAAATATTTTTCTGCGATATTCGGCACAATGGCAGATGTTAGCACCTTTACCAATTACACACGCACACCAAAAGAAAGAGGTGGGAAGAAGTGAAAGGATTTAGATTTAGTGCTTATGCCTTTTTAGAAGAAAAAGAGTTGATATTTTCTGCCATTTATTTTTCAGAGGGTAGATGGTGGGGAATGATTGACGATAAAACCAAAAATGAAGAATATGGAACGGGCAGTTATGCCATTGATGAAAACACGGTAAAACAATTATAAGGCGGTGATTAAGTGGAGAACATAGATAAGTGCGGAAGGAGTACAGAAATGACAATTTTTGATTTTGCCGAGGATTTGAACGGCAGAGAATATGGAAACGAAATAACACCTTTTGAGGAGCAGAGAGCCAAACAATTAGGCTTTGTAGTTGTCTTTGGTTATTCCGATGATAATGCAGAGTTTAGGGGTGCTTATGATGAAGAAATAGGGTGCTATGACGGTGGCAGAGTGTATGAAGATGCTGATAAATACATTGATGCCGTTTGGTGTGAGGGCGAATATTCTTGGACTTATAAGACCAATATTCCACACGCAACATTTGACATTTACGAGGACGGAGAAAAATATTGCAAAGGTATTGTATTTCAAAAGTAAAGGGTGGTGCGAATGGCTGATATTATTAAAAGCGGACAAAAAGGCAAAATTATTATTTGTTGCCGAGATGATAATTTTGTGTTTTTGAAATATCTTGGCAAAGGTAATGCAGATGGTGGATATACTACTTGGGAGAAATTTGAGGATTTGCCCAAAGAGTGGTTAAATGATTACAACGAGGAATTTGACCGTTTACGCCGAAACCGTGTAGAGGTGTCTTATTACAAATACGGACCTGCGAGGGATAATTTTGGCGGTGGACGGGTAGACGCGTTGGCAACGGCCGAGCGCTGCATAGAGGCTTTTAAGAGGGATAAAAACACGGAGCACTTGCTTGACGCGGCAAACTACTTAATGTTCCGATTTTCTTACCCTTACCCGGGTGAATATTTTAAAGCGACAGACGGCACCGGATCGGTGGGAACTGTCGGGACGCCAATAAACATGGAAAGGTGAACGGTCATGCCAAAACGAACCTGCCCGGTGCGGCACTGTGAATTTAAGCGCGGCAACCTACCTTGTATGTTTTTCTTTCAGTACCGGGACGGCTCGGTTAGTTGCCCGAATATTAAACGGTTTAAACTCGCTGCTACGGCGGCTCAGTTGGAAAAGGAAGTGGGGAATAGTGAAAAGAGGTGATTTTAATTGTCTACAAGCTACCAAAGCGTAAACGCCAAGTGCCCGTTTTATTTGGGTGAAAGCGATTTAAGCGTAAGCTGCTGCGGATTATTCGACGGATCTAAGACGCAAAAGCACACCTTTGCGGATAAAAAGAAAATAAAACGCTATAAAGCGGCTTTTTGTGATAATATCGAGCACTACATGAATTGCGAAATATACCGCTTGTTGGCAAATAAATAGCATGCCGGCTGTTCCGTTTTAGACGGGGCAGCCATTTTTATAAATTTTTTTGTGGGTTGGGGTTAGAAAAACCAAAAACAGATGTGCTATGCTATGATTAGGAGCATATAAAGGTGGTGAGCAGTATGCCGAAAGGTGAAAACCTAATACCCATACAAAGCACGGAAAAAGCAAGAGAATTAGGCCGAAAAGGCGGAATTAAAAGCGGCGAGGTCCGGCGTAAAAAAAGAGCGCTGAAAGAAACAATGGCCATGCTGCTGGAATTGCCGGTTATGGATGAAAAAATCGCCAAACGAATTGAAAAATTTGGGGTTGAACCGGGCGCTTTGGATAATAACACCAGGTTGATGTATACGCTGCTGCAGGAGGCGTTTAAAGGGAATTTATCTGCCATACATGAGGTACAAAACATTGTTGACGCAGGCAATACAGAGGATAGCGCGGCCATAAAGGTTGTATTTTCAAATGAAATTGAGGAGTATTTAGAAAAGCCGTGAGAGAAATAGTGTTTCCAGTGCCGTCCGAAAAGCAAAAGCTATTTATACAGGAACGGCATAAGCATGTGGCCTTTGGCGGCGCACGGGGCGGTGGAAAGTCCTGGGCTGTTCGTTGGAAAGCCAAAATGTTGGCCCTGCAGTACGCCGGGATAAGGATATTAATTGTTCGCCGAACCTACCCGGAGCTGATGAATAACCATATTGTTCAGCTGCGGTCTGAATTAGCCGGAATAGCCCGGTATAACGACAAAGACAAGGTGATTAAATTTGAAAACGGTTCTACCATAAACTTTACTTACTGCGCCAGGGACGCGGATTTAGACCGAATGCAGGGGGTTGAATATGATGTTATTTTTTTTGGATGAGGCAACACAGCTTAGTGAGTTTCAAATTAAGAGTATAGCAGCTTGTCTGCGCGGCGTCAATAACTTTCCAAAACGAATGTATTACACCTGCAACCCCGGGGGCCAGGCGCACGGATATATTAAACGCCTGTTTGTTGACCGAAAGTATGAGAATGACGAGGACCCGGAGGATTATGCCTTTATTCAGTCGCTGGTGACCGATAATGTTGCGCTGATGAAGTCGCAGCCGGATTATATTAAGCAGCTGGATTCACTGCCGAATAAACTAAAAGCCGCATGGCGCTACGGCGATTGGAATGTGTTCGAGGGAATGTTTTTCGAGGAGTTTCGGGACGACCCCGCACATTACGAGGATAGGCAGTATACCCATGTAATTGAACCGTTTGAAGTGCCGCAGGGCTGGAAAATATACCGTTCCTACGACTTTGGTTATGCCAAACCGTTTTCCTGTGCCTGGTGGGCTGTGGACTATGACGGGGTTGTTTACCGCATATTGGAATTGTACGGCTGCACCAATTCTCCGAACGAGGGCGTTAAGTGGACGCCGGATGTTCAGTTTAAAGAGATCAGCAAAATTGAAAAAGAACACCCCCTGTTAAGGGGCAAAACCATTAACGGCGTGGCCGACCCCTCTATTTGGGACGGCAGCAGGGGCGAAAGCGTGGCTGAAACTGCCGAAAAATACGGTGTTTATTTTGAACCGGGGGACAATGAGCGCATTGCAGGTTGGATGCAGGTGCGATACCGGCTGCAGTTTGACCAAAACGGCTACCCTATGCTGTATGTGTTTAAAAACTGTTCGGCATTTATACGCACCATTCCGCTGATGATGTTTTCCGAAACAAAGCCAGAGGATTTAGATACGACTTTAGAGGACCATGTGGCTGACGAAGTACGCTATTTTTGCATGAGCCGGCCCATTACGCCGAAAGTGCCGAAAGAGGCGCCAAAAATTGAAAACGACCCGTTAGAGTTGATTTACACGAAAAAGCCCAACCAATTCAGGGGGCTTAGGAGGTTATAAAATGGAAAATATTCAAAATGCTGTTATAGGCGAAAAAGAGATTAGCAAGGCTACTGAAATTTTGCGCAAATATAAGCAGGGTAAGCTTAATTTAGAGCAAAAAATTATTTCAAATGAGGAGTTTTTTAAGCTCCGGCAGTGGGACCACATGACCGGCGGTGAAAGCGACCCAAAGCCGGCCTCTGCCTGGCTGTTTAACTGCATTATTTCAAAGCATAGCGACGCTATGGACAGTTTTCCAGAGGCCAATATGCTACCGCGGGCTGAGGACGATAAAGCCGAGGCTGAAATGCTTTCCAGCGTGTTGCCGGTTGTTTTGGAACAAAACGACTTTGAAACCACTTATTCGGATGTGGCGTACTACACGCTGAAAAACGGCGGCGGTGTTTACGGGGTGTTTTGGGACGGTTCCAAGCATAACGGTCTTGGGGACATTTCGATTAAAAAGATTGATTTTATTAACCTGTTTTGGGAAAGCGGCATTACTGATATTCAGCGGTCAACCCATTTGTTTAACACCGAATTTGTCAGCAACGAGCTGTTGGAGCAGCAATACCCGGAGCTTAAGGGCAAGCTGGGGCAAAGCACCATAACGCTGGCCAAATACCTTTATGACGATACGGTGGACATCAGCAATAAATCGCTGGTAATAGATTGGTACTACCACAAAATGGTGAACGGGGTAAAGGTGCTGCATTACTGCAAGTATGTAAATAATACCGTGCTGTTTGCAACAGAAAACGAGCCGGAAAAGTACCCGAACGGCTGGTATGACCATGCGCAATACCCCTTTGTAGTGCAGCGGCTTTTCCCGGTTGAGGGCAGCATTTGCGGTTACGGCTATATTGATATTGCAAGAGATACCCAGGAAATGATAGACCACCTAAATTCCTCTATTTTAAAAAATGCCATGGTAAATGCCAGGCCCCGCTATATGGTTAAAAACGGTGCGGCAATTAACGAGGAGGAATACGCCGACCTGACTAAGGATTTTATTCATGTGGAGGCCAACAGCGTTAACGACGACAGTATTCGTGCGGTTGAAACAACCGGGCTGCCGTCCATTTATGTTTCGGTTCGCGACGGCTTAATTAACGAAATGAAAGAGTGCACCGGGAACCGAGATGTGGCGAACGGCGGGACGACCTCCGGCGTAACGGCAGCCTCTGCAATTGCTACTATGATGGAACAAAGCGGAAAAATCAGCCGCGATTCCAACAAGGCGTTCTATGTGGCGTTTAGAAAGGTTGTAAACCAGTGCATAGAGCTGATACGGCAGTTTTATGATATTCCACGGCAATTTAGAATTACCGGTGAAATGGGTAAACAGCAATATGTTGAATATTCCAACGCCGGGTTAAAACCAATGGCACAGGAGCCGATTATGGGGCAGGATATGGGACTGCGGCTGCCGGTGTTTGATATTGAGGTAACAGCACAAAAAGCAAGCTCTTACACCAAAATGGCGCAAAACGAGCTGGCGCTGCAGTTTTATAACCTGGGCTTTTTCAACCCGCAAATGGCCGACCAGGCTTTGGCTTGCTTAAAAGCCATGGATTTTGCCCATAAAAATGATGTTGTGCAAACCATAGAACAAAACGGAACCCTGCTGCAGCAATTACAGCAAATGCAGCAAATTGCAATTGGTTTGGCCCAGCAATATGACCCGGCATTTGCACAACAGCTGATTTTAATGGCCCAGCAAAGCGGGCAACCACTTCCGCAGCAGCAAAGCGGCTCTGCTGAGGTTTCCGGCGGTGAACACCCGTATGTTGAAAAGGCGCGGGAGCACGCACAATCGGTAGCAGACCCGGATAGGTAAAAGCATGATAACAGTTGAAATGAACGACTATTCGGTTTTCATAACAGGGCATGCCGGTCTTGCTGAATACGGCAGCGACATTTTATGTGCCGGGGTTTCTACCCTGGCATATACCTTGGCCGGATTTGTGCAGCGTAATGCCGGCAGTATGCAAAAAAAGCCAAGCATAGTTTTGGAAAGCGGTAAGGCCAGCATTAAGTGCGCACCAAAGCCGGAATTTATTCGCGAATGTTCTGCTGTTTATAACGCAATTTCGACTATGTTTTCGGAGCTTTCAAAAAAATATCCAAAAAATTTAAAATTTTTGCGGGGTAGGGGTTAGAAATTCTGTTTTCAGCGTGCTATAGTGACAATAGACCCGCCGGACTTAAGCGGCAGAAAAAAATAAGAGGAGCAATCCAAATGTTTAAAAAAAGCCTTGATTTGCAATTATTTGCCGAGGGCGCTGCCGGCGACGGTGCGGCAACAGTTGCACAGGCAACAGGCGAGACAGCGGACAATTCTATGACGATAGAAAAGCCGCAAAAAAAGACTTCTACCGCCGGGAGGAAACAGCAAAGCCAATCTGTGACCGTTAAGTACGGTAAGCAGGAGCCAGCAGAGCCTTTGGAAACCGCTAAAGCAGCACCGAAAAGCACGGAGGCGGAAACAGAGCCGTCTTTTACCGAGCTGATTAAGAGCGACAAATACAAAGCGGATTACCAAAAATCTGTAGAAAAAATTATTGAGCAGCGTTTTAAGAACTATAAGGGGCTTGAAACCAGGCTGGAAAGCCTTGCACCCGTTTTGCAAATGGTTGGTGACAAATACGGCATTGACCCGCAAAATGAAAATTTTGTTCAAGCACTTACCCAGGCGCTCGGGAATGACAACGGTGCGTTTGAGCAGTACGCCTCGGAGCATGGCTGTTCTGTTGAGGAGGCTAAGCAGATTGTTACTTTAAAGCGACAGGTTAAAACTTTAGAGGACGAAAAGCAGCGCCGCGCGAAACAGGACGAGCTTGACAGAGGCTGGAAACAAATTGTGCAGCAGGCCGAAAGCACTAAGCAGCAATTTCCAAGTTTTGACCTTGAGCGTGAAATGATGGACGAACGGTTTGCAAAATTAGTGGCAAACGGTGTAGACACCACTGCCGCATTTATTGCAACCAACCACAAAAACATTATTCCGGCTACGGTTCAGCTAGCTACGGAAAAGGCCGTGCAGGCTACCGCCAATACGGTGCAGGCCAACAAAACAAGGCCGGTTGAAATCGGCTTGGATTCGCAAAATGCTGCGATTATTAAAGATGACCCCAGCAAACTAACCTTAAAGGACTTCCGACAAATTCGGGAAAACTTTAGAAAAACAGGCGAGAGGCCGAAATTTTAAGACTTCTTGCCAAAACAAGGAGGATAAAAAATGTTTGAAAAAATTAATTTACAGCTATTTGCTGACCAAAATGTTCAGGTAACCACTCAGTCGTCCATGTCGCCGACTATGAAAACCTTTTACGATACCGCATTGCTTGAAAATGCGCGTGAAAACCAGGTTTTCAGCCAACTTGGCGAAAAACAACCCTTGCCGGCCGGTAATGGAAATAAAATTGAATGGCGTAAGTTTAACACCTTTGCCAAGGCACTTACCCCGCTGACCGAGGGCGTGAACCCGGATGGTTCCAATTTTGGTATGACCAAGATTGAGGCAGAATGTACCCAGCACGGTGACTACACCACGATTTCCGACCGCTTGGAGTTAGAGGCGTATGATGATGTTATTTACGGTGCTACCGAGGAAATGGGCGCTGCCGGCGGTGCAACGCAGGACACCCTGACCCGCAATGTATTGGTGGCCGGTACCAGCGTAATGTACGCCCCAAAAGCAGACGGAACAGTTATTACCAGCCGTTCTAAGCTGGACGGTACCTGCTTAATGACCCGGGCACTGGTTAAAAAGTGCGTAACTTTCCTAAAAGAGAACAAAGCGCCCAAAATTGACGGCAAGTATGTTGCCATTATTCACCCGTCCGTGGCAGAGGACCTACGCAGCGACCCTGCTTGGGAGGATGTGCACAAATACGCGGCCGTAACCGAAATTTTCAACGGTGAGATCGGCGAGCTGGAGGGTGCCCGGTTTATTGAATATAACGACGGCAAAATTTGGCGTGGTAAGGATCTTACCGCTGCAGCCCGCAACCTTACGGTTAAAACGGCTGTTTCCTCGGCCGGTAACACCATTGCGGTTAAAGAGGCGCTGACTGCTGAGGATATTGCAGCCATTAAGGGCAGAAGTGTACTGATTGGCGGCGTCTTAAACAAGATTACCGCTGCAGCTGCCGGCAGCATTACGGTTGAAACCGCCATTACCTGTGCTGCTGATGATGTTATTTACCCCGGAGAGGGCGGCTCCGAGGGCCTGGGCGTTTACGCTACCCTGTTCCTTGGTTCCAAGGCCTACGGTGTGGTAGACCCCGAAAAGGCCGGCATGGAAATGATTATTCACAGCAAGGAGCAGGCCGGCGGCCCGCTGAATATGTACAGCACGGTTGGTTACAAATTTAAGCATGGCGCTAAAATTCTGTACCCCGAGCGCATGATCCGCGTTGAAAGCTGCTCTACCTATAGCACCGTAGACGAGGAAAACTAATTTTTGTAAAACCCGGGCGGCGGTTCTTGGCTGCCGCCCAATTTTGAAAGGATGTTATATATGCCGAAAGCTAAAAATACCGAAAAGCGGGTAAAATTCAAATTGCCACGGCTGCCCGGTTCCAACGCAAACCAGGACCAATATGTTTCCTTAAACGGAAAAGGCTATATTATTCGCCGCGGCGTAGAGGTTGAGGTCCCGGAGGGAGTATACGAAATTTTGGCACATGCCCAGCTTGCCGAGGACGCGGCCTACGAATTTGCCGAGGAAAAATCCTTTAAAGAGCCAAAGCAATAAAATTTTGGGGCGCACGCAAATGCGCTCCTTTTTTATAGGAGCTATGTTATGACACTTCGAGAAATTATTGACAAAGTAAATGCTTTTAAAAGCCATAGTGTAAGCACAGATATTTTGGCCGGGTGGCTGAACGAGCTGGACGCAACCATTAAAAACGAACTGTTTGATGTATACGAGCCAGGGGTTACGCCGGAAATTAAGCCTTATAAGGCAGGGGAGGACTTGGACCGGGAATTGCTGGTGCCGTACCCATACTGTGAACTGTATGTTTATTACCTGCTGCAGCAAATTTATTCCTTTACAGACGAAACAACCCAATACAACAATTTTTCCGAGCTTTATAACACCTTGCTGTACAATTTTAAAACCTACTATATTCGCAACCATAGCAGGGGCGGGAGTAAATTTACAAACATTTGGGGGTAAGTTTTATGTATTCACCTAAATTAAACCCTGTAAATTCCGCAACCAATACCATTGACGAATTTTTAGGGTACAACCATAATTTACAAATTGCTGATAATGAATTTTTTGATATGAAAAATATGGCCGGCGAGGACTACCCGCTGCTGGCAACCCGCAGAAAACGGGGCATTGTTAAAACGCTGGAAAACCCACAGGGCCTTATTTGCCGCGGCGCATTATGTTATGTTGACGGTGCCTCGCTTTTTATTAACAACGAAAAGGTGACGGGGCTCATTCTGTCAACCCAGCCGGACGATTGCCCGAAACAGTTGGTTGCCATGGGTGCCTATATTTGCATTTTCCCCGACAAGATGTATGTTAACACCGTTGATTTAAGCGACTGCGGCTACATGGAGGACTGCTTTTGCCCGGCAAGCGGTACGGCGGTTTTGGCACCTTGCACCTCCGACGGTGGCGCTATTACGCCAACAAGCTCGGCCGTAGCTCCGGCCAACCCGTCTAACGGGGATTATTGGCTGGACACCTCCGGCAAGACCCATGTGCTGAAGGTGTGGTATTCCAGCATTAGCGGCTGGCTTTCGGTGCCAACCTCTTATGTTAAATTTACCTGCAGCGGGGTTGGGGAGCATTTTGCAATAGACGATTGCGTTTCCTTTAAAAACACCGGGCTAAGCGATATAGACGGTATGCACCTGATTATAGACAAGGGCACCGATTATTTAATTATTCAGGGCACCTTAGAACAGCAACAAACCATTTCTGCGGGCTTTACCGTTGAAAGACGGGTGCCGAAAATGGATTTTGTGGTAGAGTGCAACAACCGTTTGTGGGGGTGCTACTGCGGGCCAAGCGACAGCGGCGTGTTAAACGAATTGTACTGCTGTAAGCTGGGCGATTTTAAAAACTGGCGGTATTATACCGGCACCGCTTTGGACGCTTACAGCGTATCACTGGGCAGTGACGGTTATTTTACCGGGGCCGTTTCCTACCAAAACACCCCCGTGTTCTTTAAGGAAAACCAAATTCACCATGTATACGGCAAAACCCCGAGCAGTTTTACGCTTACCTCGTTTCAGTGCAGCGGTGTGCAGCATGGCAGTGCCAAAAGCGTGCAGGTAATTGGCAGCGAGGTGCTTTACAAGGGCACCGACGGTTTTTATGTTTACAACGGCGCGCTGCCGAGTCTTTGTTCTGCGGCGCTTGGCAAAAAGCTGTACTACAAGGCCGTTTCGGGCGTTGTAGGCGATTTGTATTATACCTCGCTTGCGGATGAAAAAGGGGACTATACCCTGTTGGCCTATAATTTCAGGAACGGATTGTGGCATAAAGAGGACGAGCTGCAGGTGCTTGACTTTTGCCGGGTAGGTAACGAGCTTTATGCGGTTGACCAAAACAAAAACCTGTTGGCGCTGCGTGGTTCGGCCGGCACCGACGAAAAAGATTTTCCGTGGATGATTGAAACGGCACCGATTGGGTATATGCAGCCTAACCGGCAAAGCGTAAAAAAGCTGTTTGTTCGGCTGTGGCTGCAAAAGGGTGCCTACGCAGATGTAAAGTTGCAGTTTGATTTTGGCCCGTGGGAGCAAATTGGAACCGTTAACGGGGCTGACACGGTGCAAAATATAGAGCTGCCAATGGTGCCGCGCCGGTGTGACCGCTTTAAGCTTAAAATCAGCGGGAACGGGCCCTGCAAAATTTATGCCATGACTTTTAAAATTGAAAAGGGGAGCGAAACCTAATGGAATATTTTTTTCCGCCAAACCGCCCGGCGGCCGCCTCAAACCTTTCGGTTGAGGAACAGCTAAGCAGAATATGGGACTATCTTTATGACCTGCAGCAAAAGCTGAATCGAAACACTTCGGAGCAATCCCCAACCGATTTTATGCAAAACATTTCTAAAATGATAGAATCTACTGCGGGGAAAAATGACGGTTACACCGGGGACGGGTATTTAAACGGCATTTTAGCCATGAAAAAAGACCTGATTAAAAATGCTGCGGTGCTGGTAAGTGACAGCGAATCCATTGCCAAAGCGCTGATGGAGAAGCAATCTTTTAACGATAACTTTAGCAACCTGCTGCGAAATACAAAGCTGAATATTAACGGGGAAAGCGTTGGCTTTTTGCAGCTTTACGAAAAAACGCAGGCTCATGACAGTAAATGGCAGCACTATTTTAAAGGCGGGCTGCTGAACAGCACCGGCACACCGGTATATGGTATTGAAAGCGGCCTTGTAGCCGGAAAAATTGAGGTTACAGACAGCAGCGGCAAAAAGCGGGAGGTTTCGGTTGCCGAGCCCATAAAAACCCGCATTACGCCGGAGGAATGGAGCATTTGGCAAAACGGGCAAAAGCTGTGCGGTGTAAGTAAATCTGGCTTTTGTATTCCGCAGGCCAACATAACGGGCGGCACGGTTCATGTAACCGAGCCGGTTGGCACGGTGGCCGACCAAAAAGCACAAAGCAGCATTACCAACCTATCTCAAAATCATTCAAAGCTGTTTGATAATTTAAAACCACGCGCCTTTCAATTTGGCAGTAATGCAACCGGGCCAACACATCTTGGCTTTGTGGCGCAGGAGGTGGAGCAGGCCATTACAAACGCCGGACTAACGGCCAATGACGCCGCTTTAATTGCGAGCGTTCCGGACACAGACAGCACCGGGGCCGAAGCCGGCACCGTAACCAAGACGCTGCGGTATGAGGAAATTATTGCGCTGCTGGTGCAGGAGCTGCAAACCGTTAAAACTGAACTGGCTGCGGTTAAGGCGCAGCTTAACGAGCCAACATCATAAAAAGTAACCCCCCGGCAGAAAAAGCGGTTGCAAAATCTGTCGGGGGCTGTTATAATAGGCAATGTGATAAGGTGAGCCTGAAACGGTAGGCGGTTAAGTCTTGCCCCTGCAAGGGGGTGTTGCCAATGGAACAATCTGCATATATAATTTTAATTATTATTTTTGCTACTGGTTACATATTGTCAATAAAAAAGAAATAGACCGCCCTCACTCCAAAAAAGTGCAGTCTATTTCTTCACTTTAATTGGGGCTAACCGTCTATCGGTTCGCCTTACCACATTCATTATAACACAATTTCAGCTTTTGTCAAGCACTCGTTTTTACGGGTGCTTTTTTTATTTTAATTTTTAGGGGGTAGGGGTTAGAAATTTGGGTGCTTCATTTGTTATGCTTAAAGAAAAAAACGGAGGCAATACCTATGGCAATTAAACGATTATACGGCGAAAGCAACGATACTTTCAATAAACGCAACAGCATGAAAGGCTACACTTACCAAAACCAGGACGCAAAGGACGCGCTGCGCGACCAGTATGTAAACCGCAAGGAGTTTCAATACGACCTTGGCAAGGATGTGCTGTACCAGCAGGGCAAAGAACAGTACAAGGCTTTGGGTAAATCCGCTATGCAGGACACCATTGGCCAGGCTTCGGCCTTAACGGGCGGCTATGCCAATTCTTACGCCACCTCGGCCGGTCAGCAGGCCTACAACCAGTATATGCAAAAGGCTAATGATAATATCCCGGAATATTACGCCATGGCCTTAAACGCTTACCAGCAGGCCGGTGAAAATTTATTGAATAAATATAACCTTTATGCCAATGAGGACCAGGAGGGCTACAACCGCTATGTAACCGAGCGTTCGTATTTGGATAACCTGGCCCAAATGGAAAACAGCGACGCCCGTGCCGAACAAACCTTTAACGAGAATGTACGGCAGTACAACCAAACCTTTGCCGAAAATCAGCGGCAGTACAACGCCCAAATGGCCTACCAGCGTGAACGGGACAAGGTTGCAGACGCACAGTGGCAAAAGGAATACGCTCTTTCCCAGGTGGCTGCGGCAGCCTCCAAGGCAAAGGCTGCGGCCGAGGCGGAAAAGGAAGCCGACCTTTACACCTATTTAAGTAACAACGGGGACGAATACACCTTTCGGAACGACAGAACCGGACAGACCTATACGCTGAAAAAAGGCGTAAACCCTTATACCGGTACCACCAATAAGGATATTAAAAACGGCGTGTTTTCTAACGGCTACCAGCCGGATAATGTGAACGGGCATAAGCTGAGCGTTGCGGCAAAAGGGTCTATGGAAATTAACGGCCGTTCCCAAAATCTGTGGATTGACCGAAAGACCGGCAAGTATTATTACTGGGATGGCTCTAAAAATATGTACATTCAAAAAAGCGCAATGCCGAAATAAGAGGGGGATTAAGCAATGAGTAAAGTTGTATTCGGGCCGAAAAAGTCTAAAGTTGTTTTTAATGTTAATGAGGACGAATACCGGGAGCGTTTAAACCGGCTTTCGGCCAACAGCAAAAATATTTCGGATTTTACAAACGAGCTGGAAAGCGGCAGCTATATGAACCCGCAGCGGCGCCAAAAGCTAAAGGACGAACTGGAACAGTACCAAAGCGATTACGAGTATTTAAGCTTTTTTTCCGGCGTTGGCGAAAAGGAGCGCAACCAAACTTTTAGCGATTTAAAAAATTTGCGCAATTCGCTGGATACCATGCAGAAAATCGTTGAACAGGTGGGCGGTGAGGAGGCCTACAAAAACACCGTAAACAATTTGGCCTTTACCAAAAAGTATAAGGGCAAGACCTATAAGGAGCTGACCGACTGGATCGGCTCGGAGGCCTACAACCAAAGCCGGCACCAGGGTAAGGTTACCGAGGACGAGGACAAGTGGCTGAAAAACTACGCCGAAACCATTAAGTACGACGAGTATTCGCTGGACGAATTAAAAAAAATGGTTGACGCCGCCAAGCAGAAAAAGGACGAGAACGAACCGGGCCTTTTGCAAAAGGCGGTTGATTTTATTGCGCTGGGGGACTTTAACGCGCAAAACAGCGGCTATATAGACGATTACAAAGCCAAAAAGGCCGCTTACGATAAAAAGCGCTTTTCCGACCTGGCGAGCCGGGAGGACTACGCACAAAATTCTGCCTATACCTCCCAAAACAGATATTCAAATTTTAGCCTTTCAAAACCGTTTGGGGATATTGATAAAATTGTTGAATTTATTAATGCCGACGACGAAAGAAAAAATAAAATTCTTGCATTTCGCTCTACCGGAACAGCGGGTGCCGAGGTAAACAACGAGCAGCTGACCAAGTACAGCAACCTAACCGACGACCAAAAGGCGAACCTAAACTACATTTACAACACCCAGGGCAAAGAACAGGCCGAGGAATATTTAAACTACATTTCCCCGCAAATTAACGAGCAAATGACGGCCAACGAGGTTGCAAAAACCACCCAATTTGCAGACGAGCATCCAATTTTAGGTACCGTTCGGAGCTTTGCCACCAATTTGGGGGCCGGCAAGGGTATAGTGGAGGATGTCTTAAAAAATTTTAAAGGTGAGAATATTGATGTAAACTCCCCGGCGCATTTGGATTCGCAGGTTACCACATCCCTGCGCGCTAAAGCAGGGGAAAAGGCCGGAGAGTTGTTAGATTGGGAATTTTTAGGCACGCCGATTGGTACCACGCTGTACGGCGCGGCTACCTCTATTGGCGATATGGCAATAGATATATTAATTGCCCGCGGCTTTGGAACCCTTGCAGGCAGCGCCGAGGCCGCCGAAAAAATGACCGGGAAAATTGTGCAGGGCATTATGAGCTCCCAGGCGGCAACCAACGGGGTTATTGAGGCCAAAAACCGCGGCCTTTCTGATAACCAGTCTGTAACCCTTGGTGCCATTGCGGGCGCAACCGAATGGCTGACCGAAAAATACAGCATTGAGGCCTTTTTGAGCGACCCGAAAAAAACGGCGCTTTATTTGGCCAAAAACTTTGTGGCCGAGGGCAGCGAGGAGGCCGCCTCCGATATTTTAAACACCCTGGCCGACTATATAGTTGCCGGCGATAAGTCCGAGTTTGTTCAAAGCATGAAAACCTATATGGCCGAGGGCAAGGACGAAAAATCTGCCTTTGCGGCTGCCGCGGGCGACCTGGCTATGGAAATGGGTAACGATTTTCTTGCAGGGGCATTGGCCGGCGGCGTTATGGGCGGCTATGGTAAGATTTCCGATAATGCCCGCCTGGGCAGTGTAGGTAAAGATGTTTCGCTGCGCAACAATGCCGGAAACCTAATACAAACCGGCTTAAGGGCCGACCGGGAAAGCGAATTTTACAACCAGGCAAACGAGCTTGTAAACAGAAAAAGCGTTAAAAACAGCGATATTGGCCGTTTGCAGCTTGCTGCCGAGGCCTACGCCCAAGATAAGCTAAACCAAAACGCCAAAACCGCTTTAAAGGGTATTGTTACACAGTATTTAGAAAACGAGGGCTCCGACCCGCAATTAAGCGACCGGCTGAGCGAAGTGGTGGTACGCGCCTATGCGGGTGAAAAGCTGACCGTAAATGAGCGAAAAATTGTTAACGGGAACAACCATGTTGCCTCGGTGCTGAACACACTGAAAAATGTTGCAGGGGATATACGCCCACGCGCTCTCGGTCAGCAGCTTACAAACTTGTTGGAAAAAACCGAGAAAAACAAGCTTGTTGACGCCGCTTTAAAAAAAGGCGAGTCGAACGAGCGTGTTGCTGCTGCAATAAAAGAACTGCAAACCCCCAATTCAGGCCTGGCAAACGCGCTGCAGCTTTCCGAGCCGGTGGTAAACGCCGAGCTTGAGCTTAGCAAAATTAGAAAATATAAAAAAATTAAAAATAAAACCCCAAGCAAGCTTACAACGCAGGATTTAAAGGATGTTGAGGTAAATGACGACGGGGTTACGGTAAACGGAACCAATTTAGACGAGCTTAGCTTTGTGGATGAAAAAACCTCCGAGGCTATTGCTTATGCGGCCGAATACGGTAAGCTGGCGCAGAATTATATTGACATTTACAATATGAACCCGCAGCAAAGCCTTTCGGAATACGCCCCGGCGTTTGAGCTGGCCTACACCTACGGCCGCACCGCCGGCACAACACTGGAAATGGCCCAAAACAGCCCCAGTGCCTCCCTTTTGCAGCCGGAGCAGCTGCAGGCCGCCTTTAAAATGGGCCAAACCGCCCGGGCGTTAGAACAGGAAAACCAAACCTTTAAACGGCGCCGCGGCAAAAAGAACAGCGGGGTGGTAAAGCTGCCGGCCGGTGTTAAGGCCAGCAGTTTAAGCGAGCAGCAAAACGCCTCTATTCGGGCGCTGCGTAAAATTTCGGATGTTACCGGTATTCGGTTTGAGCTGTACAACTCCAAAGCCAAAAACGGAACCTACACCGAGGCCAACGGCTACTACAAAAACGGAACCGTATACCTGGATATTAACGCCGGTAAAAACGGCGTGTTTGACACCAACACTGCTATTTTGCAAACGGCGGCCCACGAGCTGACCCACTTTATGAGCGAATACAACGCCAAAATGTACGGGGAGCTGCAAAGCTTTGTTGTAGAGCACCTAAACGGCTTTGAGGGCAAAAGCATTGAGCAGCGCGCTATTGAAAGAATGGCTGAGTATGACGACCAGGGCGTTGTTCTTAGCTTTGAAAACGCCGTGGAGGAAATAACGGCCGACGCCTGCGCCCAAATGCTGCAAGACAGCAAGGCTATGGAGCAGCTGGCAGCCGAAAACAAGAGCCTGTTTCAAAAAATAACCGACTTCTTAAAGGAATTGTTTGTCGACATTAAAAAGGCTTTTAAAGGCGCTTATTTGGGCAATGAGGCTAAGGCTATGCAGCAGCACATGGACGAGCTGCAGAAAATTTGGGACAAGGCCCTGGTGGGCGCGGTAAAGCAGCACAACAATTATGAGCTGGTTCAAAAAAATAAAGGCCAGTCTAAGTACAGCTATGCCGGGGAAAATGCAGCTACCGCCAACCGCAGTTTATTGAAAATTGCTCAACAAAAAATAGAAAACGGCGAAAGCAGCGAGGCTGTTCGGAAAGAAACCGGTTGGTTTAAAGGCTACGACGGAAAGTGGCGCTTTGAAATCGACGATTTAGCAAGCCATTTAATTGAGGAGCCAAGACTGGAACGGCACGAGGACGACGGTGAGGTTTATTTTACCGGTAAGCTTTCAAATATTCTGGAACACGCAGAACTTTTTAATGCGTACCCGGAGCTGAAAAACATAAATATTGTTATTCAGCCAACAAGCACCGGCGTGCAGGGGATTTTTCAAAAAAGCTCTAATTACATTACCCTTAGTCTTGAATTGTTTAAAAGGCACACAAAAGAGTATAACAACTATTTAAATGGTGGCCGCAAGGCAGAAATTGAAAAAATAGAGCAAACTCCGGAATACAAAGAATACTCAAAATACCATGACGATGCAGCCTTTGAAAACATGGACCCCGAAGTTTGGTTAAGAGAGGAAAAGACAGCGCGGGACAAATTTTTTAATTCGGAACTTGGCAAGCGCTATTATGAACTCCATTGGGGCAAAAACGGTTTTACCGGCCAAAAGCTTGAATTTGGTTGGGATAAAGGCGCAAAATCCGTGCTTATGCATGAACTGCAGCATGCAGTGCAGAGTATTGAGGGCTTTTCCAAAGGGGCAAGCGTAAAGTATTGGAACGATAAAATGGAGGCCGGCTATACAAAGCGCAACGAAAAAGGAACTGAACTTTTGCCGTCGGATTTGTACGACGCAACGGCCGGTGAAATTGAATCGAGAGATGTTGAAAAGCGCCTAAATTACACCGCAGAGCAAAGAAAAAACACCCGCCCGGATATTGACCGAAAGGATGTTGTATTTGCTGACGGCGGTGTGAGTTACAGTACCAGCAAAACATTTAATGAGCAAATTGACGAGGTGTTAAACGGTACACATAACCCTCGATTGGATTTGTATGTTTCGGAAACACCCGAATATTTACTTAAACTGAATTTCCCCGACAGTCCCATACTTATGCGGAATAGTAAAATCTCGGAAATACTAAATAAACATTCGGATATGTCTACTGAAATAATCAAACAAATTCCGAAAGCGTTGGAAAATCCATTGCTTGTTCTAAAGTCCAAAACTCACCCCAAAGACAGTGTTGTAATTGTGACTGACATATCTACGGCCAAGGGTGATATGATAGTCCCTGTTTGGGCTAACCAAGCAGGCAATTATATTGACCTTGATTTGGGCAATATTTCACTTAACACCAACTTCGTTGCCAGTGCATACGGGAGAAATACGGCAAGCCTAATAGAGTATGCTGTTAATAACAACGGGGTGTTATATCAAAATCCTAATATAGAAAAAGTCAGCCAACTATTAGCAAGAAATGGGCTGCAATTGCCCACACCACTAAAGTTGACTGGCTCTGACATTACTGTACCACAAAATAGTACAGATGTCAATACCTATTTTATGCAGGACGGCACAAAATATTCCTTACGCCCATATAGCCAACACCAAAAAGATAATTGGAAGTCAAGTAAAAGTATTGTTGTATACGAAAATGATGCGCAGTTAAGAGAATTTGTTAAGTCGGAATTAAATAATAAGCAGTCTAACAAAAAAATGTATTTTGGGGCTATCCCGGCTGACTTAGCTGCTGTAATTCGTTCTAAAACAGGAATTGATGTTAAAAATTATAACTGTTCAATTTCGGGCTATGAAATAAGGAAAATTTTCAAAGACCACGGAAACGAAAAAACAGAAGCGCTTAGAGGGCAAAGAGCAATAACAGTAGATGATATAGCCAACATACCGGCTGTGGTACAATCACCGGAATATATTGCGCTGTCCAAAAAAGATTATATGGGAAAACCGGCAATAATTATGTCCAAGAATATTAATGGAAATTTAACTGTTGTTGCGGTTGTCTCAAATAAGCACCTTGATTTATTTGTTCAAACTGCGTACGCAAACAATAAAAAAGGAAACCTTGCTACCCCGACAGCTGAACAAGCCGCTGTCAATACGCCCAAGGCGAGTAGTAGTACAGTTTCCAATAACAGTTTAGCAGACAATGCCGCTGCTGTCAATACCTATTTTATGCAAGAGGACGGAAAAAATTCACTCCGCAGGGCAAAAAATTCTTACGAGGCCCTTGGCGAGCTGGAAAAACTGAAAAAACGCAACGCCGCTTTGGAGCAGGATATTAAGGGGTTGAATAAGGCGTTAAAGCTTACCAAGCAATTGACCCACGGTAAGCTGGTAAGCCCGGCACAGGTGCGAATGGTAGCCGAAATTATACGCAAAAACGCCGGCAGCAGCTACAGCAGCCAAAAGCTTGCACCCAGGTTGGAGGAGGTTTACAACTGGCTGGCAGCGGGCAAAGATGTTAGCTACGAGGCGTTTTACGAAAAAGCGGTTGGCATTGCAACCGACCTGGCCGAGGATATTCGCCCGGCTAAGGTTGAAATTCCGTACTATAAGGAGCTAACCAAGGCCATACGCGATTGCAAAATTGCGTTGAGCGAGCAGCAAAAAAGCGAGGTTGCCGAAATTTACGGTTCTTACAACGAATTCCGCAAGCAAAACATGGGTAAATTTACTTTAACAGATAAAGGCACGCCGTTAGATGTTGCCTGGCAGGAGCTAAGCAAAAAGTACCCCGGCGCGTTTGAACAAGACCTTACCGAGCCGGAACAACCGCTGCAGCTTTCGGAAATTTACGACGCGTCCCGGTCGGCCTCTTACTACATTGAGCAGGTAAACACCAGCGAAATGGTGCAGCAAATTGCCGCAGATATTTACGATAAGTTTTGGAATGTATCTACCATGCACACCTTTGCCGACAAAAAGCAGCAGGAAATTACCGAGCTTAAGCAAAAACACAATGCCAAAATACGGGAGCTGCGCGGCGAGTTTCAGCAAACGGTTCAGGACACCAAGGCCCATTATAACGAAAAACTGAAAAATGTACGGAATTCTAAAATGCAGCAAATGCAGCAAATTCAGCAGCACGGGAAACAGGTGGTTCAAAATTTACGGCAGCGGCAAATGAAAACGGCCAAAATCCGCCAAATTCGGGACAGGCTTAGCGAGTTTGCCAAAAAGCTGGATAAGCCTACCGTTAAAAAGCACATTCCGCTGGAATTGCAGGGCATGGTTGCGCAGCTGTTAGAGGCATTTTCTTACGAAACAAAACAGGAGCTGAATATTAGCGAACGCTTAGACAGATTTAAGGCCAAATACAGCGAGCTGGAAACTACCTACCCGCGTGCCTATGACGAAAATATTACAAAGATGTTAGAGGCACTTTCTGCCAATATTAACAACCGTACACTGCGTGAATTAGACCTTAAAACTTTAAACAAGGCGTATGATGTTATTCGCATGGTATCGGGCTACATTACGAACTCCAACAAGCTGTTCCGTGAAACCCGCAGCAAAGCTATTACAGAATCCGGCCAAAAAATTGTTTTTGAGGAAAAAAGCCGGGCGCGTTTAATTCGCAAATCTTTTGAGGAATGGGGAATTACCCAATGGCTTATGCGGCAGGGCCTTAAAGTTTTTAAACCAAGAACGCTGTTTAAAATGGTTGGCAGCGAGGAGCTTATGCACCTTTACGAAAACCTGCGTGCCGGTGAGGATGTTTTCGGTGCCGATTGCAACGAGGCACTGAAGCGTTACCGCAATGCACTTGAGCAAAGCGGTTTTAAGCTAAAAGAGGGGGACGAGGTGAAAACGCTGTACCTGGAAAAAGGGGGTAAGCAGAATTTTACCGTGCAGGAACTGATGTTTTTATATGCGGCCACTAAGCGCGAGGCCTACCGAAAACACTTAACGGTTGGCGGTTATGTTCACGAAAAGGCCGTAAAGGTTGAAAAACACAAGGTTTCTATTGACAAAACGCCGGTGCAGCTGACCGAGGCCGATTTTGTTACCGTTAACAACGCCTTAACCCAAAAGCAAAAGCAGTTTGTAGACGATTTGCAAAGCTACCTTTCCAAAGAGCTTGCCGCCAAAGGCAACGAGGTTTCACGGCAATTGTACACCATTGACCAATTTACCGACAAAAACTACTGGCCCATTCGCAGCAGCAAAAACTTTTTGCCCGTTAAAGCAAAAGATAAAAATGCTGCACCTTCTAACCCCAAAAACCGTGGTTTTACCAAAGAACTGAACGAAAAAGCCGTAAACCCCATTGTACTGGGCGATTTTACAAGCGTTTGGGCTGAGCATGTTTCTGAAATGGCAATGTACCACGCCTTAACACTGCCGTTAGAGGACTTTCGGCGCGTGTACGAGTACCATGGGGCCTACGAGACGGACGAAAATGGCTTAAAGCCGGCCAGCGGGGTGCGGGTTGCTATTGAAAACGCCTGGGGCAAGCATGTAACCGACGCCATTGAAACCTTTTACCGGGATGTTTGCGGCGGTGTTCGCGTGGCAGACGCGTCGGTTGAAAACAAGCTGCTTGGCCTTGCTAAAAAGGGGGCAGTGCTTGCCAACCTTTCCGTAGCTATTCAGCAGCCGTCTGCTATTGGCCGCGCAACGGCTTTGGTCCCGGAAAAATACTTAATTCAATCTACTGCCATGAAACGGAACTACGAAAAGGTTAAAAAATACGCCCCGGTTGCCGTTTTAAAAGAAATGGGCTATTTCAATATCAGCTTATCCAGAACGCTGGAAAGCTATTTGAACTCCAACGCCCAGGCACCGGAGGGGGTTGTTGGCAAGGTTGCCGCTTTTGTAGACCCAAAGAACTCCGATTACCGCGATAATTTGTTTGGCTATCTGCCCGGCAAAATGGACGAGCTGACCTGGTGCCATATTTGGAACGCGGTGGAATTAATGGTAAAGGACACCGGCCGGTTCAATACCGAAAGCGAGGCCTTTTACCAGGAGTGCGGCCGGCAGTTTACAAAGGTTATAACCGAAACACAGGTGTACGATTCGGTGTTTTCCCGGTGCGAGCTGCGCCGGTCGAAAAACGGGGCGGTTCAAATGGCTGTTGCGTTTATGGATGAACCAATAACCTCGCTGAATATGCTGATAGACGGCGTTATAGATGGCACCCGCCTTGGCGGCCGGGAGGGGGCAAAGTGCATTTTTAAAGCAGCAAAGGCCGTTTTTATTGCCGGGGTGTTAAATGCTGTGTTGGTTTCCCTTATTCGCGCTATGCGTGATGATGACGAGGATAAAACCTACATTGAAAAATACCTGGGCGCAATTCCCGCTAATTTCTTGGATTCCATTAACCCGCTTGGCATGATACCGTATGTTAAGGATCTTTGGTCTGTATATCAAGGCTACGATTTAAACCGCATGGATATGTCGGCTTTAACGGGAATTATTAATGCACTGCAAGACTTAGGCAATGAAAACAAAAGCGTTGGTGAAAAGGTTAAAAACCTGGTAGTTTCGATTTCAACGCTAACGGGTATTCCGTTAAGAAACATTTTGCGGGACACCGAGGGCTTAATCAATACCATATTCAATTCCAAGCCGCTTTCCGAAACCAGCCTGGCCGGCATTACTGAAAGTATGCAGGAAAACATTCTCGGGGAGTTGAAGTCTGCCGATTTTGTAAACAGCTACGGCAAGGCGGTTTTAAACGAGGACTTTGAAGGAGCCGAAAGCAAATTAAACCGCATGAAAGAAAAAGCCGAGAACAAGCGCAAAGCGAACTACCCGAACGAGAGCAGCGCCGAACGGGAAAAGGCGGTAAACAGCAGTATGCGCGCGGCCTTTTCCCGGTATTACAAAAATTTGTACATTTCCGGCAACGAGAAAAAGCGAAAAGAGATCCGCATGATTATGGGCCGTTCCAAGCTGTACGGCACTTCCGGGGATATTGCGAAAATCTGCAAAAAATGGCTTGCCGATTACGAGGAGGAGGAAAACAAAAAAAATATTTTTTAAAAACGGGGGGTGTGGGTTAGAAATCCACACCCCTTATGTGTTATGGTTGGTAAAAAGGAGGTTATACCGTGAAAGGACGAGAATACCGTTTTACCTTAGATGTTCATAAACAAGGAATACAATACACCCTTTCGGCTTTGAAAAACGAAACCGGGAGTACAAAAGCAATTATTTCGCTTTGCGAAAATGCCAACCCCTACTTGCTGCAAGACGATAACATTACGGTTGTTACCGTTAGCGCCCTAAAGCCGGACGGCAAAAAGGTGTTAAACGATTGTGCCATTATCGGCAACTGCGTTGTTGTTGAACTTACCGCACAAATGCTTGCTGCTGTTGGGGATGTTATTTGCGAATTGGAGCTGAGCAGCGCCGACGCTGACGGCACCCTGCATGTAATTGCGACCCCGCGGTTTAAAATTGATGTGGGCGAGAATTTGCAGGACAGTTTGGATATTGTTTCAACCGACGAATACCAAACGCTGCACCGCGAGCTGTTGGCTATAGGTGACCTGGAAAAGCTGCGGGACGATATGCAGGGTAGCGCCGCCGCAGCGGCCAATAGCGCTGCCGAGTCGGACAATAGCGCTACAGAGTCTTCTGACTGTGCCGCCCTGGCTGAACAGTACAAAAATGACGCAAAACAAAGTGCGAATAAAGCAGCCTCCAGTGCTGAGGATTCCGCGAATAGAGTTTTAGCGGCCAACCAATATTTTCTTTTAGCAGGACAACATGCCACCGCAGCGGCTAATAGTGCTACTGCTGCAGCTAATAGCGCAACAACGGCCGGCGAATACAAAGACGCTGCCGCACAAAGTGCCGCCGCAGCGGCCAATAGCGCGCAAGCTGCCGAAAATGCCAAACTGGCCTGCCTGGCCCTTGGCACTACCGAGCTAACCGGCACCGAATTAGATGTAACAGCCAGTCCGCAGCTGGAAAACGGGTTTTACAAGGCCGCGCAGAATATGAAGTTGGTACGCGCGCAGGGTGAAACCGAAAACTTTTACATTCCGAAAGACGCGGTTTTTTCCGTTTTTGTTTACTACGACAGCGAAATTGGCGGCGATTACACCTATTACGAAGTGCAGCTGCTGAACGGCTGCCTACTGGGCGAGGTTGGCGAAACAATTTCGCCATACAG